>Ga0206116_1000127_pt1 | contig 114299 bp, 104 predicted proteins | sample 3A1Ametagenome_FD_178000 | JGI IMG/M metagenome (GOLD analysis project Ga0206116, IMG submission 178000) | Enriched microbial communities from leaf-cutter ant dump, University of Wisconsin, Madison, United States - 3A1A | ecosystem: Environmental > Terrestrial > Nest > Insects nest > Nest dump...
TTTCAACCGGTGCACACCATCACTGATATCTGCCATATAGAAATCAGCTTTGCGCCCCATCCCGGTTTCATACTTCCTGCCTACATAGTCGCAGAACCGCTTCACAGATGCTTTTTCCACCAATGCGATCGCGCATCCGCCGAAACCGGCGCCGGTCATCCTGGCTCCGATACATCCTTTGAATTTGCCGGCATAATGTACGATACAGTTGAGAGCATCTCCTGCGACCTCATAATCTTCGTCCAGCGACTGATGAGATGCCCACAGCAAATCGCCAAAATAGTCCAGCCTGCCGAGCTTCAGCGCATCAAAAGCGGCCAATACCCTTTGCTGCTCGGTCACGACATGCTTTGCCCGGAAATACAAAGTATCGTCTTCCAGGTAACCGACGGATATCTCGTGGGCATTAGCGAGATGCTCAGCCGGGTCGAAACGGTTCAGGATCGCCAGCGCCCGTTCACACTCGGCTCTTCTTTCATTGTACCTGGAGTCGGCCAGGGTCCGCGGATGGTTCGTATTGATGATCACCAGCTGGAAATCCTTAAAATCGGCCGGAAGGTATTCGTGCTCCAGTGCGCTACAGTCGAGCAACAACGCCTGGTCTTTCTTCCCGTATGCCACCGCGTACTGATCCATGATGCCGCACTGCATTCCTATTTCTTCTCTTTCAGCTCTTTGCGCATCCAACGCCAGGTGTGTTCGTTCCCTGTCGTAATACTCAGGAGCCATGATATAAGCGATCAGGCATTCCAGCGCAGCTGATGAGGATAAGCCCGCTCCGGGGGGCAGATCGCTCGCCATCACTATCTTTCCGCCTCTCAGCGGCAGCTGACGGTCTCTGACTTTTTTCAACGTGCCGATCACATATAAAGGCCACTGGTATGTACCTTCCTGCGATGCCAGCGTTTCCAGGTTAACCGTGATCTCTTCATCGAAATCCTTACTGTAGATCTTTAACTGATGCTGCTCATCCGGCTGGAAAACAGCAGTTACGCCCAGCGAGATCGCTGCCGGCATCACATACCCGCCGTTATAATCGATGTGCTCGCCGATCAGGTTGACCCTGCCGGGAGAGAAATAATATTCAGCCTGCTGAAGCGAACCAAATCTGGTTTCATAAACAGGTATCAGTTGTTCAGGTGGGATCATATCTGGCTGGCTTTGAATTTTTGGAGTGCGGACCTGAGTTCTGCAGCCGTTTCCTCCACTGCGCGGGTATTGGCAGCTGCCCAGGCGCCCATTTCAGAAGAGGCGTAGTATTTGACAGCGGCAGCGGAGCGCAATGGCGGATAAAACTCTATATGGAAACGGTAAAACTGTTCCTGGCCGGTCCATTCCGGGCTGTTCAGGATTCCCTGGTGCATGCACATCATATAGGGGAAAGGCCGGTCAAACAGTGCATCAAACATACCGCTGACCTGTTTAAGGATGTCTGCCAGCTCGCTCCGTTGCCCCGCCGATAATTCATCGATAAACAGCACCTTATCTTTTGCTACGATGAACAGGCCATATGGATAATCCGTAAAATGCGGCAGGAAAACTGAAAAGCTATCTGTTTCAAAAACAATGCGCCGACCATCCTGCTGTTCTTCTGCGATCATATCAGAGAAGAGATTCCGGCCCTGCCGTTCAAAGTAAGCTTTGCATTGTTCCAGCTCCGTGCGGATCTTCAAAGGAACGAAAGGATAAGCATACAGCTGACCGTGCGGATGCGGCATAGTTACGCCCACCTCGACGCCTTTGTTCTCAAACTCAAAGACATATTTTACAGCGGGATAATTCCTGTAAAAGCGGACACGATCTGCCCAGAGGTCTACAAGCTTTGTAAGATGAGCGACATCCAGATCGTACAACTTCGCTTCATGTAACGGAGAGTACAGGATCACTTCACAGGCTCCTTTCGCCGCTTCCGTATGATAAAGCGCCTGGGCCGCAGGCTGCATGATCTCCTCTCCTTCATAACCTTCCGAAAGCGCAGGAAAATCATTCGGATAAAGGTATACCTCATAATTTTCCGGAACATTTTTACCTTCTCCGGGACAAAACGGGCAATAGCCCTTGGGCATATCGGGCCGGTGCTGACGGTTTGCCGCCACCATCGTCCAGGTTCCTAAAAGCGGATTCCAGCGCAATTCTGACATGATGGATCAAAAATCGGAAAAAGTCTGCATACCCTGATGCATAAAAGCAATCCAAGCCTGATAATACTATTTTATTAAACTTTGTATTTATATAAATAAATTATAATTTTGCACACATTTAAATATAACAAGCATGAAACTAAAAGCCATTCCACTATTCCTGACGATGCTCTTACTACTGGGAGCCTGCAAAAAAGATGACAACAATAATGACAATAACAACAACAATAATAACAATGCGGCCAATGCCTTCAAAGACGTAAAATTTGATGTAGTGACCTATACTTCCGGCGGATCTTTATTGTATAAAAATGTCTACTCATACGATGGTGAAAAACTGAAAAAAGTTGAGCGGACCTTTTCAGACCAAACGACTAAATATATCTGGGACTATAACTATAATGGTAATATTATTGAAGAAATTGCCGGCTATAATATAATGGAATACAAATCCACAGAAAAGTATTTCAAAGTGGAAGGTGATAAAACCACTGAAGAAACGACGTATACCTATATACCTGTTGACGGAACACTGGCAGGTATTACGAAAGAGGTCTTCGAGTACACCGGCGGAAAACTCACGGTCATAAGACGATACGCCGCCTATGATGATGAAGATGATTTGAAACCGACCAGGCTGACCTCTATATTTTATAATGACAACAATTTTCCAGTCAGCGTCGAATATAGAGTATACGATGACGGTGTGCTGAAAGATGAGGTAACAGCCAAAGATACTTTCATCTACAAAGACTCTAAACTCATAGAATACACTACTTATTTCCTGAACGGAGATGAATATGAAGCTACCGATAAGATACTTTTTACCTATAACGGCAATAAGTTAAATACTTCAGAGGTATATTCCTACGACTTCCTCCTTGGCAAGCCTACCATTGATGCTACCAATACCTACACCTATAATTCCAACAATCAAATCACTACGATTAACCAAACCGGTCCTTCGGGATCAGCTAAAGTTGAATATACCTACAAAGACGGCAAGTCCAATCTCTATATGATAGTTGCGCCAACTTTAATGAGAGAATTGGGGCTTACACAAAACTTAAGAAAGACCGAAGAGGAAACAGACAAAGCAACCAGACAAAGCGTCAGGGAAAAAATCCTGCCGTTCTATTTCTTTGCCTTATAATAACATACTGATCTATCATCACTTATAGAGAGCCTGCCATACGGCAGGCTCTTTTTATAATATTTCTACCCTTAGAATTGCTGCTGTTATCCTGCCTGTTATGATCAGCAATACCAATTTGCTATATTTATCACATGAGTCAGCTTAGTTACCAGGAACAACTCGCCGCACAGGTGGTTAAAGGCCGGGAAGTTTTCATTGCAGATACGGCCCGTGTATTGGGAAAAGTCACATTGGAAGACAACGTGTCCGTCTGGTTCGGCGCTGTTATCCGGGGAGATAATGATACAATACACATAGGCGCCAGAACTAATATCCAGGAAGGCTGTATCCTGCACGTGGATCACCATCAGCCTATCCGCATCGGCGGTGATAACGTCATCGGGCACGGCGCTATGATCCATGGTGCCACCATCGGTTCCTACAACCTGATCGGCATGGGCGCTACCATCCTGAACGGAGCGGTGATCGGTAATGGCTGCATTATAGGCGCGCATGCGCTGGTAACAGAAAGAATGGTCGTACCGGACGGATCTATGGTGCTGGGCATGCCGGGAAAGGTGGCCAAAGTCCTGCCGGTGGAAGCGGTCAAACAAGGTGTATTGCTCGGTGTAGAGGAATATGTCCATGAAGCCAGGAAGTACCTCGGGCTCCTTAAATGATCAATAAAACCCGGCAACCTGGAAGCAATTTTATTGCCGGCAGCATTTCAAAAAGATTGAAAATATATTTGCAACATTGTTGCACTGCATTGTCATTTTCATATTTTTGCAATAGTGTTGCAAAAGTTACTCATACTATCCCTTCTCTTCCTGACCGCTGGCCAGCTGCTACACGCGCAAAGTAGTGACAGCAGCCACTGCAATATCCAGATCAGGGGCCGGGTGATCGATGAACATGACCGGTCAGCACTGGATTTTGCTTCCGTTTATATCATCGAACTGGAACGAGGAATACTGGCAGACAGCTCAGGCAGGTTCAATTTTTCCGGACTCTGTCCCGGCCGGTACACCTTCAGGACATCGCATGTGGGTTGTGAGCCGAGAGACACGGTCATCCATGTTTACTCCAACCTTTCTGTGCACTTTTTCCTCGAACATCATGCGGAAGAGCTAGCAACCACTGTCATTTCAGGGCAACAACCGGCCGATCATGCAACGGATATCGGTGCTTTTGTCAAGAGCAGAGATCTCCGGGATCCATCCAAAGACCTGGGGCAACTGCTCACTAATATCAGCGGTGTCAGCAATCTTCAGACAGGTCCTACCCTGTTCAAACCTATTATACACGGCCTGCATTCTGACAGAGTCCTGATCGTGAGCAACGGGATCCGCCTGGAGGGACAAAGCTGGGGTGCTGAACATGCCCCGGAACTGGATGCGTCTTCTGCCCAAAGCATCCAGGTGGTCAAAGGAGCCGGCGCCGTAGAATATGGCGCCGATGCGGTGGGCGGAGTCATCACCCTGAAATTTGCAGATCCTGATTTCAGAAAAGACTGGGGCGGGCAGATCAATACCTCTTTCAGCACCAATAATACAAGTACGGCCTTACATGGCCGCCTCCATAAAGGCTGGCAGGCCGGAGAAAACCACCGGCTGGCTATCCAAGCAGGCAGCAGTCTCAAAAGATCCGGAGATGCGCAAGCGCCCAAATATGTCTTATCCAACACAGGTGCGGAAGAATACAGCGGTTACGGGTTATTTTCCTGGAAATGGACAAAGGGTGCCAGATCACTGTTGTCCCAGACTCTCTACAGCTTCTATTACAGGAATACCGGTATCCTCGCGGCCTCACATATCGGTAATATAGAAGATCTGGAGATCGCTATTCAGTCAGACCGCCCCCTGATCATACGGGACCGGACGTATAAGATCGGACTGCCCAGGCAACAGGTCGTACACCATACCTTCAAGCAATCCCTGGTCTACATTGTTCCCATAGGACGGTTCAGATTCCAGTATGATCTGCAATCAGACAACCGGCAGGAATACGACAACCGGCGCAACGGCAGATCAGAAATCCCTGCACTGGATCTGCTGCTCCAGGTACACCACCTGTCAGCATCTTACCAGAAAGACTGGAAGAACTACCGGCTCAGCAGCGGAACCGACTACTATTATAAAGATAACAGGAACGTTCCCGGAACCGGCTTCCGGCCTATCGTGCCGGATTATCTCCATCATGTAGGTGCGCTATGGCTCCACAACCGGTGGCAGAAAGAAAAATGGACCATGGAGGCCGGTTTCAGGTATGAGCATCAGCAATTCACAGCGTACAGGTTCAACAGCAACAACGAGCTGGAAAAGCCACGCTATACCTATAATAATGCTGCACTCATCATCGGCTCCAGGTGGCAGATCAGCCGGGAGTTCAACTGGGCCAGTACTTTAGGATGGGCTACCCGTTCTCCCAATGCCAGCGAACTCTTCAGTTCCGGTGTACACCAGTCTGCTGCGGCTATCGAATACGGTGACAGCCAGCTGCGGCCGGAAAAATCCGTTAAATGGGTCAATGAATTTCACCTGCAATGGGGTCAGAAGGCCGCGCTGAAAGTAAGCCCTTACCTGAGCTATATCCGGAATTATATCTACCTGGAACCTCAGCAAGAATACGAGATAACTATCCGGGGTGCTTTCCCGGTTTTCAGGTACAGGCAACAGGATGTCCTGATCCCGGGTCTGGATGCTGAGCTGAGCTTCTACCCGATCATAGATTTCATCAAGCTGGAAGCCCAATACAGCTTTATCCGCATGTCGGAGCCTTTCGGGAAATACGACCTGCCGGGTACACCGCCCAACAGGCTTAAACTGGGTGCAGGAATAGAAAGGAGCGCCTGGGGAAAACTGGAAAATGTCTACCTGGGTCTGAACTGGACCTATGTAGGAGAACAGTTCCATGTCAATCCAGATATTGATTTTGCGCCTCCTCCATTAGCCTATCACCTGCTCAATCTCGACTGCAGCGCTGAGTGGCGGGTCAAAAGCCGGAGAATGGGCGCCGGCTTACAGGCTATCAACCTGACCAACAGCAGCTACAGGGACTACCTGGACAGGTTCCGGTATTTCTCTGACAGCCAGGGGATCAACTTCACCTTTAAATGGTTCTATATTTTCTAATCTGCATAAAACAAAAAATGATGAAAAAAATCTTTCTCAGTAGCGTCATAGCCTTACTGGCTGCAGGACTGTTCACTCAGTGTAAAAAAGACGACCCGACACCGGAAGACGAAAACGAGCTGATCACCACTGCTATCCTGCACTTCAGCGATGGTACGAATGAATACAGCTATACCTGGGACCAGGACGGCGCTTCGATCAGGATCGATACAATCAGGCTGACTGCCGGTACCGAATATGCTATGAGCATAGAATTGAAGGACAACAGTGAAACACCTGTAATAGATATCACCGAAGAGATCGAAGCGGAAAAGAACGATCATCAATTCTTTTACATCAGCAACCCGGCAAACTTACTGAACTTCACTTACCAGGATACCGACGACAATAACCTTCCGATCGGCCTGGAGATGAAAGTCAACACCCAGGCTGCTGCCGGAGCAGGCTCCGTCCGGGTCATTCTGAAGCATGTGCCGGGAGTCAAAAACGGACAACAGTCTACCGGAAGCACAGATATGGATATCAGCTTACCTGTTCTGGTACGACCTTAATGAAAAGCAGCCTCCGGGCTGCTTTTTTTATGCTAACAATGCTTCTATTCCCAACCTGTAGGAATCAAAACCGAAACCCAGGATCACACCCCTCGCTGCAGCAGAGAGGTAAGAATGATGCCGGAATTCCTCCCGCTTATGGGTATTACTGATATGCACCTCAACCACAGGTGCGGTGATGGCCCGGATGGCATCCGCAATAGCCACGGAAGTATGAGTATACGCTCCGGCATTCAGAACAATGCCGTCATACTCAAAACCTGTTTCATGCAGCTTATCGATCAGGGCGCCTTCATGATTGCTCTGAAAGTAGTCTAATGCAACTTGTCCAGCATAACGGGCTTTCAGCTGCTCCAGGTAAGTCTCAAAAGTATCGCTTCCATATACAGAAGGTTCCCGCTTACCCAGCAGGTTCAGGTTAGGGCCGTTGATGATCAGGATCTTTTTCATATGTTTACCGAACTGTACAAAAGTAAACATTTGAGGTTATTTTATATCATAACACTTCTCAATCCGGCTTTATCTCTGGCCACTGCTACCCGCGGCAACGATAGAACGGATAGCCCGCAATCTCTACGGTCGTAGAGATGAGGACTATGAGTGATAGCGTGCCCGGCCGCCCGAAAGAGCGGAATCATATATAAAGCGTTATTATGCGAATTGAACCGGGTTTATTTTACGGGATTGCGCGCATTTTGCTTTTCAACAGCAAAAATTTTTATATATCCGTTAAGAAAAAGTGTCTTCTAACCGGCATTTTTAAGATTAATTAATAAATTGAGCGCTTTAAATAGAACAAAGCAAATTTTTATGGCTAACGGACTCTTTAAGATCAAACCGCTGAGGGACATTATTGCCCATGCCGAAGACGGGGAGCATAATCTGAAGAAAACCCTTACTGCTACTACGCTTATCATGCTGGGTATCGGTGCAATCATCGGTGCCGGCCTCTTTTCCATCACCGGGACAGCAGCGGCTTATAATGCAGGCCCGTCCGTTAGTATCGCCTTTGTTATTGCTGCTTTAGGTTGTGCTTTTGCCGGCCTTTGTTATGCAGAGTTTGCCTCCATGCTGCCGGTTGCAGGCAGCGCCTATACCTATTCTTATGCCACGATGGGTGAATTTGTCGCCTGGGTGATCGGCTGGGACCTGATCCTGGAATATGCGGTAGGTGCCGCCACTGTGGCGATCAGCTGGAGCCGCTACCTGGTCAAATTTTTCGACAACCTGGGCATTGCCCTGCCGCCTCAGCTGGTCATGTCTCCTTTTGACTCTGTCACCCTGGCCGACGGTTCTGTGGTATACGGGATGATCAATCTTCCGGCCGTATTTGTTGTACTGCTGATCTCCGTCATCTTGATCAGGGGCATCAAAGAGTCCGCCATCTTCACGACTGTGATTGTGATCCTGAAGCTGATCGTCGTATTTGCGTTCATCATCCTGGGATGGAAATACATGAACCCGGCCAACCACGTACCTTATATCATCCCTAACAACGGTACTTTCGGGGAATTCGGCTGGACCGGTATCATCCGGGCATCGGCGATCCTTTTCTTTGCCTATATCGGTTTTGACGCAGTGAGCACTGCTGCGCAGGAAACCAAAAATCCTAAACGGGACATGCCGATAGGTATCTTAGGCTCGCTTATCATCTGCACGGTGCTTTACGTACTATTCTCGCATGTCATGACCGGCCTGGCGCATTATACAGAATTCCAGGGACAGGACGGCATCGCTCCGGTAGCTGTGGCGATTTCCCATACACCTTATGTCTGGCTCAAACAAGGTGTGATTGTGGCTATCCTGGCAGGCTATATGTCGGTGATCCTGGTGCTTTTACTCGGACAATCCAGAGTATTCTTCACCATGAGCCGGGACGGACTGGTTCCGAAAGTATTCTCTGTCGTTCATCCTACCTTCCGGACACCTCATAAGTCCACCTTATTATTTGCCATATTCGTGAGCCTGTTTGCAGCCTTCGTACCCGGCCGTGTTGTAGGTGAAATGACCAGCATCGGTACTTTATTCGCCTTTATCCTGGTTTGTATCGGTGTGATCATTCTGCGGGTCAAGATGCCGGATGCACCGAGAAGTTTCAAAACACCCCTGGTGCCACTGGTGCCTATCCTGGGCATAGCGATCTGTCTTTTTATGATGGTCTTCCTGCCGCTGGATACCTGGGTACGGCTGATCGTGTGGATGCTGATCGGTTTTGACGTGTACCAGTTCTACGGAATCAGGCACAGCAACCTCAAAGACGCATCTTCTCTCCTATATAATAAGACGGTAGGCTGGGTGTCCATTGTTACCAGCATTATCCTTATCGCGGTGGCTTACCTGCATCACAGCATGACCCCGGACGATCTGTTATTTGTAGCCTTTTCCGTCAGTTTCGGTGCCTTACATATCCTGTATCACGGTTATAAAATTCTCACGGCCAAATAAGCTGCTGGGCGGCTATCATATTTCATCAAACCGTTAGGTATCAATAGTTTTACGGCATTGCAATTTTTATCAACAATTCAAAACTTGCAAATAGAGTCGTTAAAATTTTAGCATTATTGTAAAATATTGCCAGAAACGATATCTTGCGACACATTTTTTTTGATGTACTCATGAAAATAAATAAAATACTCATAGCCAATCGCGGAGAGATCGCCATTCGCATATCGAGAGCTTGTAACGAATTGAATATCCAGACGGTATCCGTCTATACCTTCGAGGACAGGTATTCACTTCACAGGTATAAGTCTGACGAAGCTTACCAGATCGGTGAGGACAATGATCCGCTGAAACCTTACCTCGACATTGATGAAATCATCAGAGTAGCGAAGGAAAGTCATGCTGACGCTATCCATCCGGGCTATGGTTTCCTTTCTGAGAACAAGGATTTTGCCCAGAAATGTGCTGATAACGGCATTATTTTCATTGGTCCGCGTCCGGAAGTAATGGCTGCATTGGGTGATAAGGTCACTGCCAAGGAAGTTGCCAGGCAATCCAGGATCCCGATCATTGAGAGCAATGAAAAAAATCTGACGGATGACCAGATCGCCCTGGAAGAGGCTCACCGGATCGGCTATCCGCTCATGCTCAAGGCTGCTGCCGGCGGCGGCGGAAGAGGTATGCGTGTGATCCGCACGGACGAAGAGCTGATCAAAGGTTTCAGAGAAGCGCGCAGCGAGGCTAAAAACGCTTTCGGTGACGATACGGTTTTCCTGGAAAAGTATATTGAAAATCCTAAACACATCGAAGTTCAGATCGTGGCAGACTGCCACGGCAATATTGTTCACCTGCTGGAGCGGGATTGTTCCGTACAACGCCGTTTCCAGAAAGTAGTGGAAGTGGCACCGTCTCTGAACCTCAACCAGATCACCCGCGAAAAGCTCTATGAATATGCTGTAGGCATCACTTCTGCGGTGAACTACAATAACGTGGGTACGGTAGAGTTCCTCGTAGATGCGCAACAAAACATCTATTTCATTGAAGTTAACCCGCGTATACAGGTAGAACACACGGTGACGGAGCTGATCACCGGTATAGACCTGATCAAAACACAAATCTACATTGCTGACGGTTATAAATTATCAGATCCGGAGATCGGGCTGGGCAACCAGGCGGATGTCAAGCAGAACGGCTTCGCTATCCAGTGCCGGATCACTACCGAAGACCCTGCGAACGCTTTCAAACCGGATTACGGAACGCTGATCACCTACAGGAATGCTGCAGGTTTCGGTATCCGGCTGGACGAAGGCAGCACTTACCCGGGTATGAAAATCAGTCCGTTCTTCGACTCCATGCTCGTTAAAGTGAGTGCGCACGGCGTATCCCTGGAAGATGCTTCCCGCAAGATGCACCGCGCCCTGCGGGAGTTCCGGATCAGGGGTGTCAAAAACAATATTCCTTTCCTGGAAAACCTCATTACAGATGAGACTTTCGTAACCGGGAAAGCGACCGTTAACTTCATCAATGAAAACCCGGAGCTGTTCAACTTCAAAACCAGGCTGGACAGAGGTACCAAAATCCTGAAATTCCTCGGTGAAGTAGCCGTCAACGGACATCCTGACGTCAAAAACGTTGACCCGAACAAAACCTTTGAAAAACCGGTTGTTCCTCATTTCGAACACTATGCGCCATATCCTGAGGGAACAAAAGACCTGCTCACAGAGCTGGGTCCTGATGAGTTCTCCAAATGGCTCAGGAATGAGAAGAAGATCCACTATACTGACACCACTTTCCGGGATGCTCACCAGTCATTGCTCGCTACCCGTATGCGGACCTATGACATGCTGAAAGTAGCGGAAGGTTTTGTCAAAGCACATCCCCAGGTCTTCAGTATGGAAGTATGGGGTGGCGCCACCTTTGACGTTTGTATCCGCTTCCTGAATGAGGATCCGTGGAAACGCCTGGAGCAGCTCCGCAAAGCCATGCCGAATGTCCTGCTCCAGATGCTGATCCGCGGTTGCAACGGTGTGGGATATTCCTCCTACCCGGACAACCTGATCGAGAAATTCGTAGAAAAGTCCTGGGAAAAAGGTGTAGACATCTTCCGGATCTTCGACTCGCTCAACTGGATGGAAAATATTGCGCCATGCATTGAAATGGTCCGCAAAAAGACAGGTGGTCTCGCCGAAGGTGCGCTCTGCTACACCGGCGATATCCTGAATCCGTCCAAGACCAAATACAACCTCGATTACTACCTGCGCCTGGCTAAAGACCTGGAAAACGCCGGTGCTCATATCCTGGGCATCAAAGACATGTCCGGCTTGCTGAAACCGTATGCTGCCGAGATCCTGATCGCAGCGCTGAAAGATACGGTCAAAATACCTTTACACTTACATACACACGATACATCTTCTTTACAATCAGCCACTTACCTTAAAGCTATTGAAGCAGGGGTTAATGTGGTAGACTGTGCCTTAGGTTCCCTGTCAGGCCTGACCTCTCAGCCGAACTTCAACGCCATTGTGGAAATGATGCGGTTCCAGGAGCGGGAAAATCCATTTGATATCCAGTCACTGAACGAGTACTCCAACTATTGGGAAACAGTGCGTGAATACTACTACCCTTTCGAGTCCGGCATGAAATGCAGCTCTGCGGAAGTATTCCAGCATGAGATACCAGGTGGTCAGTATTCCAACCTCAAACCTCAGGCGATCGCTCTGGGTCTGGGCGATAAATTCGAGAACATCAAGAAAATGTATGCTGAGGTCAACGATATGTTCGGTGACATCGTGAAAGTAACGCCAAGCTCTAAAGTGGTCGGGGACATGGCTCAGTTTATGGTCGCCAACAATTACTCCAGGGAAGATATTTTCACCAAAGGACATACGATCTCTTTCCCGGATTCCGTACAGCAGTTTTTCCTCGGTGACCTCGGTCAGCCGGAAGGCGGCTTCCCGGAAGAGCTTCAGAAGATCATCCTTAAAGAGAAGACACCTTTCACCGTAAGAGCCAATTTCAACGTTCCTCCGGTAGATTTTGAAAAAGAATTCCCTGAATTCCAGGCTAAATTCGGCCGGGATCTGACTATAGAAGATTTCCTGTCCTATAAATTCTATCCGAAAGTCTTTGAAGACGGAAATAAATTCTACAGAGAATACGGCGATGTATCCGTAGTACCTACGCAGTATTTCTTCTATGGTATGAAGCCGGGAGAAGAAACGACCATTGAGATCTCCAAAGGCAAAACGCTCCTGGTCCGCCTGTTGTCGATCGGTCCTGCGGATGAAAAAGGGATGCGTACAGTATTCTTCAAGCTCAACGGTCAGACCCGCAACATTGAAATTCCTGACAGATCGATCAAGGTCACCAAGCAGGAAAACAAAAAAGTGGCTAAAAATAATGAGAACCAGATCGGCGCACCGCTGCAAGGAATGCTGTCCAAAGTACTCGTACAGAAAGGTGATATCGTCCGTAAGAATCAGCCCCTCTTCATCGTAGAGGCTATGAAGATGGAAACGACGATCACGGCGACCAAAGACTTTACAGTTGCGCATGTAGAACTTACACCGGGTACGCTCGTCAACACCGACGACCTGGTGATGGAAATGCAATAAGCTATCTCTCCAAGCATAATTCAAAGGGCATAGTACTCCGGTATTATGTCCTTTTTTGTTTCAGATCATTTTATTGTCGGTGAAAAAAGGTAAATTTTAATCAAACGATTAAAACATTTGTATAAATTCTAATTACGGTTTATCTTTAAACCTATTAAGTTGAAAAAACTCATGACGTCCCGTAAAAAGAAAGAAGCGCTGGATACCTCCACAGAAGAAAAGATCAAAGTGGCGGCCCGGACTGTATTTCACCAGAAGGGATTTGCTGCCACCAGGACCAGAGATATCGCCGAAGAAGCCGGGATCAACCTGGCGCTGCTCAACTACTATTTCCGCAGCAAAGAAAAGCTGTTCAAGCTGATCATGCTGGAAACCGTAGCCGGGTTCATGGGCGGTATGACCATCGTCTTCAATGACCCTGACACTCCACTGGAAGAAAAAGTAGCGCTGCTGGTCGACAGGTATATTGATACAGCCATTGCAGAGCCGGAAATTCCCCTGTTCATTATGAGCGAGCTCCGCAACAATCCGCATGAATTCCTGGAAAAATTACCGATCGGAAAAATGCTGATGCATTCTGCATTCATCCGGCAGTATCAGGAAGCGGTCGCTGAAGGAAGGATTGTTGAACCTAACCCTTTGCATTTTATCATGAATGTGATAGGTCTGGTCATTTTTCCATTCATCGGCCGGCCGATCCTTCAGAATGTGGGAAGCTTAAATAACCAGGAGTTTGAACAGCTCATGCAACAACGTAAAAAGCTCATACCGGTCTGGATCCAGGCCATCATGAAAGCCGGTTAATTTTTTTACATTACTATTAATCAAATGATTAAAACAAAAGAATAATCCAGATGATTAACCACCTGAAAAAAACGGGAAAGCAATGGCTGACAGGATTGCTGCTCCTCTCCTTTCATTTAGCTGCAGCGCAGGATCAGCTGCTGAATATTGACAGTTGCTATGCAATGGCTAAAAGAAACTTCCCATTGGTACAGCAATATGCACTGATCGAGAGGTCCACAGAATATTCCATAGAGAATGCCCGGAAAGGTTATCTCCCGCAAATCAATCTTGCAGGACAAGCCAGTTACCAGTCGGCCGTCACCCAGATCCCGATCAGCCTGCCCAATATGGATATTCCTTCGCTCAGCAAGGACCAGTATAAGCTGTATGCAGAAGTCGTTCAACCGGTTACGGACCTCTTCACAGTAAAAGATCAGAAAGACCTGGTACAGGCCAATACCGCCATCGAAGTTCAGAAGATCGAAGTGGAACTCTATAAGCTCAAAGAACGCATAAACCAATTGTTCTTCGGGATATTGCTGATCGATGCGCAGCTCACACAAACTGACCTGCTGAAAAAAGATATCCAAAGCGGGATCGACAAGACCAATGTAGCTATTACCAATGGCGTAGCTATCAGGAGCATTGCTGATAACCTGAGAGCGGAATTGCTGAAGGCTGATCAGAAGATCATAGAGCTGAAAGCCGCCCGGAAAGGTTACCTGGATATGCTGGCGCTTTTTACCGGCCAAACCATTGCCGACCATACTGTTCTCGAAAAGCCGGCACAACAAATCGTATCTAATACGATCAACCGCCCCGAACTGAAACTCTACGAACTGCAGAAAAGCACCTTTGACATACAGCAAAAGCTCATCACGGCTAAAAATCGCCCGCGATTCAGCGTGTTTCTCCAGGGAGGTCTTGGCCGTCCTGCATTGAATATGCTGAGCAATGATGTGAACGATTATTATATCGGCGGTGTTCGCCTGAACTGGAATTTATCCGGCTTTTATACCTATAACCGGGAAAAACAGCTCCTGTCCGTCAACCAGCAATCCCTGGACGTTCAACGGGAAACCTTCCTGTTCAACACCAACCTTTCCATGCTGCAACAAAATGCAGAGATTTCAAAGATCCAACAGCTCATTGCTACAGACAATGACATCATCCGGCTACGGGAAAATATTAAAAATACGACCCAGACTCAGCTGACGAACGGTATGGCTACGACCAATGACTATCTTATCGCTGTCAACGCAGAGGATCAGGCCAGACAGAACCAGCTGCTACACGAGGTACAGCTCCTGATGGCTCAGTATAACTACCTGGCTACTACCGGCAACTGAACCCACCGAATAATATAAAAGATAAATCATCATACCATGAAGACGAATAACCTGATCATCCTATTCATCACCGCGCTTTTGCTTCCAGCCTGCAGCAATGAGCAACATACCTTTGACGCTTCGGGATCTTTTGAAGCTGAAGAAACCATCATTTCCGCAGAAGCAACGGGTACTATCCGGGAACTCCATATCGAAGAAGGCCAGACCCTGCAAGCCGGTCAGCTGATCGGTTATATTGACAGCACTCAACTGTTCCTGAGAAAGAAGCAACTGGAAACCCAGATCAGCGCGCTGATCAGCCGGAAACCGGATATATCTGTCCAGCTGGCAGCCCTGGAATCCCAACTCAAGACCGCACTGAAAGAAAAAGACCGGCTGACCAATCTCGTACAGGGAGATGCTGCACCTCAAAAGCAACTGGATGATATCAATGCGCAGATCGATGTGCTGAACCGGCAGATAGAAGCGCAGCGATCTTCCCTGGGCATCTCAACAGAAAGCATCAACAAAGATGCCCTGCCCTTACAGGTGCAGATAGAACAACTGAACGATCAGCTAAATAAATGCAGAATTATCAACCCGGTCAATGGTACCGTGCTCGTAAAATATGCCAGGGTCAACGAAATGACGGCTGCCGGCAAACCAATCTACAAAATTGCAGACCTGTCCAATATCCTTCTGCGCGTTTACATCACAAATGATCAACTCTCACAGATCAGGCTGGATCAGCAGGTAAAGGTGCACACAGATGACGGTAAAGGCGGATTTAAAGAAACAGAAGGAACAGTCACCTGGATCAACAGCCAGGCGGAATTTACACCTAAAACTATACAGACAAAAGACGAGCGGGCCAATATGGTCTATGCCGTAAAGGTGAAGGTGAAAAATGACGGCTCCTATAAAACAGGCATGTATGGCGAGATCAAACTGAACTGAGAATGATCACAAAATCAGATCTTTACACTTCTATCTTTTCAATGCTCAACCGGGAATAAATGGTAACGCTCAACAATATCGTTAAAACCTATAACAAGGGAGAGATCAAGGCAGTGAATAATGTCTCTTTCACCGTGAAAGAAGGAGAATTATTCGGGTTGATCGGACCGGATGGTGCCGGTAAGACGAGTATTTTCAGGATCCTTACCACTTTGCTCCTTCCCGACAGCGGCAATGCATCTGTCAATGGCTGGGACGTGATGAGAGATTATAAATCCATACGCAGTCATGTGGGATATATGCCCGGTAAATTCTCCCTGTACCAGGATCTTTCCGTGGAAGAAAACCTGAACTTCTTTGCCTCCGTTTTCAATACGACCGTACGGGAAAATTACGACCTGATCAAAGATATCTATGTGCAGATCGAACCGTTCCGGAACCGGAGAGCCGGCAAGCTGTCCGGCGGAATGAAGCAAAAACTGGCTTTGTGTTGTGCACTGATCCACCGGCCCAAAGTATTATTCCTGGATGAACCCACAACCGGCGTCGACGCCGTATCGCGCAAGGAATTCTGGGAAATGCTGAAACGCCTGAAGCAGCAAGGCATCACGATCCTGGTTTCCACGCCCTATATGGATGAAGCCTCTCTTTGTGAACGGATCGCACTGATCCAGAACGGCAGGATCATGTCGGTAGATACTCCTTCAACCATTATACAAGGTTTCCCCGAAGCGCTTTTTGCCGTTAAAACAAATCATATGAGCAGGCTTTTACACGATCTGCGAAGCAATGCGCTGGTTAAAAGCTGTTATTCTTTCGGAGAATTTCACCACATCACATTCGCAGAAGATCCTGGTATCGCAAAAGATGAACTGGTTCGCTGGCTACAGGAGCAGGGACATCAGCAGGTTGAGCTCCGACCGATCACTCCAACCATAGAAGATTGCTTTATCGAACTGATGACCAGTCACGCATAACCTAAAAGAAAGCAAGATGAAAGAAGCCGTCATCCAAACAGAAAAACTGACTAAACGCTTCGGAGATTTTATCGCTACCAATGAGATCACCTTTGAAGTATATGCAGGCGAGATTTTCGGATTTCTCGGTGCGAACGGTGCAGGAAAAACCACCGCCATGAAGATGCTTTGCGGGTTGTCCGCACCTTCTTCCGGCAGTGCCACCATAGCGGGATTCGACATCTACCGGCAGACGGAAGAGATCAAAAGGAATATCGGGTACATGAGCCAGAAATTCTCCCTGTACGAAGATCTGACGGTCCTGGAAAATATCCGGTTTTTCGGCGGTATTTACGGACTATCCGACCGAAGGCTGAAAGAAAAAAGTGCGCTGCTCATCGATACCCTGGGGATGAAAAACGAAGTGAAAAAGCTGGTCGGTTCCCTGCCCCTGGGCTGGAAACAGAAACTGGCTTTCTCTGTGGCTATTCTTCACGATCCGAAAATCGTTTTCCTGGATGAGCCGACCGGCGGAGTAGACCCGGTCACCAGAAGACAATTCTGGGATCTGATCTATGCGGCGGCGGACAGCGGCATCACTATTTTTGTCACCACCCATTACATGGATGAGGCAGAATATTGCAACCGTATCTCTATGATGGTAGACGGTGTGATCAAAGCCCTGGATACACCTGCCAATCTCAAAAAACAGTTTGCAGCTGCTTCCATGGATGAAGTTTTCTTTGAACTCGCCAGAGGTGCCGTGCGGAACGAATGACATATCGGTCATAAAAACCTGAACCATGAAATTTTCCATTTTCCATATCCAATTTTTCATCTTTGTCCGGAAGGAGTTCCACCATGTGTTCCGGGACAGGAAAACGTTGCTGATGCTCTTCGGCCTTCCGATCGTCCAGATCTTACTTTTCGGTTTCGCGCTCACTAATGAAGTCAAAAATTCCAGGATCGTGGTCTGCGATTACGCAAAGGACGAAGCTTCCGCAAGGATCATTCATAAATTAGATGCCGGTAATAATTTTAGGATCGAAAGATCCCTGATGAGCCATAACCAGATCGAAGAAGCTTTTAAAGAAGGCAAGATCAAAATGGCGGTCATCTTCCCGGACGGATTCAGAAACGATCTGCTGCACCTGAACCAGGCCCAAGTCCAGATCATTGCTGACGCCTCTGACCCGAATACTGCCAGCACACTGACCAATTACGCATCTTCCATCATCCTGGACTACCAGCAGCAACTGATCCAAAGCACCGCTTTACCGTACCGCATTACACCGGAATTACGCATGCTCTATAACCCGGAGCTGAAAGGTGCCACTAACTTTGTCCCCGGTGTGATGTCGCTGGTCCTGATGCTGGTTTGTGTTATGATGACCTCCGTTTCCATTGTACGCGAAAAAGAAAACGGAACGATGGAAGTGTTGCTGGTTTCCCCGCTCAATCCCTTCCTGGTGATCATTTCCAAAGCCATCCCCTATCTCTTCCTCTCCGTGATCAACCTGACAGTCATCCTTTTATTGAGTGTCTATTTGCTGGACATGCCGGTCAACGGAAGCATTGTATTGTTATTTGCAGAAAGTATTTTATTCATCATCACTGCGCTGTCCCTGGGGCTGCTGATCTCTAACGTTGCCCAGTCCCAGCAATCCGCTATGCTCGCTTCTGTCATGGGTATGATGATCCCTACGATGCTGTTCACAGGTTTTATGTTCCCGATCGAGAATATGCCGGTGCCCTTGCAGGTGATTTCCCATGTCGTTCCGGCAAGATGGTATTATACCATTGTCAAATCTATTATGATCAAAGGTTTAGGATTTGAATCTATTCAGAAAGAAACCTTTATCCTGATCGGCATGACCTGCGTCCTGCTTCTTGTCAGCTTCAAAAAATTTAAAACCCGTTTGGCATGAGAACCCTGAAATTCCTGCTGCAGAAAGAATTCAAGCAGATCTTCCGCAATAAGGCTTTATTGCCGCTGATCTTTGTGGTACCGGTCATTCAGCTGCTCATCCTTCCGCTGGCTGCGGATTACGAGGTCAAAAACATCAATATCTCTATCGTAGATCATGACCATTCTCCGTATTCCCGGCAACTGGCATCTAAAATAGCGGCATCAGGTTACTTCAGGCTGGCAGATTACAGCCCTTCTTACAAACAGGCGCTCCAGCAGGTTGAAAAAGACGAATCGGACCTGATCCTGGAAATTCCCCGTGGATTTGAAGAAAACCTGATCCGTGAAAGTGCGCAAAAGGTTTTCATCGCTGTCAATGCTATCAATGGTGTGAAAGCCAATCTCGGCGGAGCTTATCTCCTTCAGATCATTACGGCCTACAACCGGGACATCCGCTTGCAATGGATACAACCCGGCACATTCAATCCAGAACCCGTCATTTCGATCACCTCCTCGAACTGGTTCAATCCGCACATGAACTACCGGTTCTTTATGGTGCCCGGCATCCTGGTCGTACTCGTCACCATGGTAGGCTCATATATGTGCGCGCTCAATATTGTAAAAGAAAAAGAAGCCGGTACCATCGAACAGATCAATGTAACCCCGATCAAAAAGTACCAATTTGTCCTGGGCAAGCTCATTCCGTTCTGGACGATCGGCATGTTTGTATTCAGCGTCGGCTTGTTCCTCATCGGCAGGCTCGTGTACGGTATTGTACCGGTTGGCAACCTGCTGCTCTTATACAGTTACCTGGCACTTTACCTCATAGCCCTGCTCGGCCTGGGACTGCTGATCTCCACCTATTCGGAAACCCAGCAGCAAGCCATGTCCATAGCTTATTTCTTCATCATGATCTTTATGCTGATGAGCGGATTATTCACTGCTATTGACAGTATGCCGGCCTGGGCTTATGCCATCGCCAAGTGCAGCCCGGTCACCTATTTTATCGAAGTAGTGCGCATGATCATCCTGAAAGGCAGCGGGTTTTCCGATATCCGGCTCCATTTCCTCGTGATCACCGGTTTCGCCGTCCTGCTCAACGGCTGGGCGATCCTGAACTATAAGAAGACCAGCTGATCCGTTTTTGCCTAACTGCTCATCCGGTAAATTACTTCAACAGGAAGCAACAGATTTTCAAGTTCACGAATCGCTTACGTGACCCGTTTAGTGTATATTTAATATATCTGGCACAACAGGCAACAACACTTAAAGCATACGGAAATGGCGAAAATAATGCTGATCACTATCCTGATCCTATTCTGTACGGGATCTGTCGTAAAAGCTCAGAATGAAGTAGTGCCTTTCGACCCGGTACTTAGTCCGTTCCTCAATGTCCGGGACTTCTGTATTGCTGACGACGGACAGGAAGCTTTTTTTACCATACAAAGCCCGGATCAGGCCATTTCCCAGATAGCTTGTACCCGGAAAGTAAACGGTGAATGGTCTGCACCTTCCCTACTTCCCTTCTGCGACACCTACATGTACCTGGAACCGTTTCTGACAGCCGACGGCAAGCGGTTGTTCTTTGCATCAGACCGACCTTTAGACGGTTCTGCGGTCCGGAAAGACTTCGATATCTGGTATGTGGAGAGAAAGAATAACAACGCACCCTGGTCTGCACCTGTGAACCTCGGCGAGCCGGTCAATTCCGGTCTTGACCAGTTTTATCCGACGTTGAGCGACAACCTGAACCTCTATTTCACCATGGCATCACCGGAAGGCCTGGGAAAAGACGATATCTATTTCAGCCGCTGGGATGGCCGGCAATATACCACACCGGTCCTGCTGGATACGAATGTCAACAGCAGTGGTTACGAATTCAACGCTTTCATTTCCCGGAATGAAGATTTCATTCTCTTCACCAAATACAACGAACCGGGCGGACAAGGCAGCGGAGATCTGTATATCGCTCAAAAAGATGCTTACGGAAATTGGCAGAAAGCCGTTAACCTGGGCGTTCCGGTCAACACCAAGGCGATGGAGTATTGTCCTTTCTACGACGAAAAGAACCATACCCTTTATTTCACCAGCCGGCGCAATACTTTGCAACCGAGACCTTTCAGAGACATCAATGATTTCCAGGAGTACATCAACAACGGAGAAAACGGTCTTAGTAAGATTTATAAAGTAAGCTTTAAGATAAGGTGATTGGCTCAATCAAAACTATTATCTGTTATAACCCGACTACTTGAAGGAACTTTGAAAAAATATACCGGTACCGAATTCAGGACCATACCTGATGGGTTCAGTTCTTCGATCAACTCAGAGAAATAATGCTTAAATGTGATAATGAAGGCAAATCAGACGATAGACCATTGACCACCGTATTTGCTAAAGAAAGAAATGGAAATAATGTGCAAATGGGTTAATGAAAGCAAATCAGACGATAGACTACTTCCAATAGTTATCAGATCACCGTTTTGCTGATTGAGGAATGTGATAATGATGATTAATGTGCAGATGTGGTAATGAGTTGGATCATTTTTGTGGTTATCGGACCTGAAGAAAAGAAGATGATTATAAACCCGAACTACATACGGCCGGGTGATGCTGTATTTGCTGAAGCAGCCTGATCTTATCCAGGATATACTACAGTCATACACTGCCACAAGGGATATTCTTGAAACAACTGCAACAGAATGTCCTGTTCAGAGATGAGAGCCGGATGTTTTTACTGCTTCGTTCTGCAGCCCGGATAGAACGGGCAGCCCACAATCTCTATGGCTCATAGAGATGAGGACTGTGAGTGATAGCCGGATCAGCTGCCCTGGTCCTATTGACACCTGATAATCGATCCGCAATTGTTATCTTTATATGCATCTGCCAGCATCATGTTTGCTCCTTTCTATGCTTATACCGCTCCTTTTGTCAGGTTCACAGCACCGGAAAAACAGATCATAGAGAGTCACTTCACCTTCCGGCAGGTACCTAAAAAGTTTTGCCTGCAGCCGGAACACAAGACCGCCAGGGAGTTATACTTCATCAACAAGGGTCTGCTCCGGCTGTACTATACTCAGGACGGAAAAGATATCACTGCTTTTATTTTCCGGGAATACCTTTTTGCGGGCTGATATGACAGCTTCCTCCGGCAAGCGCCGGGCAATCAATCCCTGGAAACGCTCGAAGACAGTGATCTGCTGGTGATCACGCACGATGACCTGGAAAAACTGTACAGGTTGGTGCCGAATATGAATATTCTCGTCCAGAAGATCGCCGAACAGCGGTTCATCAATGCCCAGACGATCTTATCTTCTTATATCCTGGACAGCCCGGAAGAACGATGGAAAAAATTTGAGGCTATACATGGCGATCTCCTGTTACGGGTTCCGCATTATATGATCGCGTCTTTCCTGGGCATCACGCCTGTATCCCTGAGCAGGATCCGGAAAAGGCAGATGAAGAGTTGAATGCTTTTCTTTACAAATGTTAATGAGAACGGCTGTTATCCGGCCTAACTTTGTATTAAAAACAAGACGATTATGAACAAAAGCATTAAGACAGAGATCATCATCAATGCTTCTGCAGCGACTGTATGGAAGATACTGACCGACTTCGGCCGGTATCCTGAATGGAATCCATTCATCCTCCGGACAGAAGGGCAGCTAGCTCCGGGTCAGCGTTTGAGAAACACTTTAAAGAACGGTAACAGCCAGATCGTATTCAAGCCGGTCGTTCAGGAAGTAACACCAGGGCGATCGTTCTCGTGGTTGGGCAGCTTATTCATTAAAGGTTTATTCGACGGCAGGCATTACTTCAGCATTGAAGAGATCGGACCCGGGCAGGTAAAATTGCTACATGGTGAGGATTTCTCAGGTATACTCAGCGGCATCTTTCTGAAGCAGATAGTGCAGGAGACGCGCAATAATTTTATCGCTATGAACCAGGCTTTGAAACAAAGGGCTGAGCAGCAATCTTAATTAATTTAAAAAAAAACATGAAGGTATAAAGGGTTGATCATCTTTACCTAAAACATGAAGAATAGATAACCTTAATGAATCTTCATGCCTTAATGGTTTTATTATTTGAAACATGAAGGAATTAAGGGACATGAAGGGAATTGATTTCTCAATTTTAAATCATAAAGAAACAATCCAACTTAATGATCCTCAGATTGAATGTTTTTTTTCATTTTCAAACCATGAAAGAGTTAAGAGGTATGAAGACCAGATAACCTTCATGACTCTTCATGCCTTAATGGTTTTGTTACTTGAACCATAAATAGGCTAAGAGACATGAAAGAGCGATTTAATCTCGATGAACCTTTTATCCTTCAGCGTAATATTTCAGAAAATAAGGAATGGTCTCTATCCCTTTCAGGTAATTGAAAATCCCGTAGTGTTCATTCGGAGAATGGATATCATCCGTATCCAAACCGAAACCCATCAATACCGTTTTCACGCCCAGCACCTCTTCAAATAAAGCTACGATAGGAATGCTTCCACCTCCTCTTTGCGGAACTGGCTTAATGCCAAAAGTCTGCTCCATCGCTTTTTCAGCCGCCGCATATTCCCTGGAATCTGAAGGCACTACTACCGGTTCTCCGCCGTGGTGATAGGTCACATTCACTTTCACACTGGCCGGCGCAATAGACCGGAAATACTGATCAAACAAACGGCTGATCTTCTCTGACTGCTGATGGGGTACCAAACGCATAGAGATCTTGGCAAACGCTTTGGAAGGCAATACAGTCTTGGCACCTTCGCCGGTATATCCACCCCAGATACCGTTCACGTCCAGCGTAGGTCGGATGGCGGTTCTTTCGATCGTCGTATACCCTTTTTCGCCCTGTGTTTCTTCTATGTTCAGCTCTTTCCTGTAAGCTTCCTCTGAGAAAGGTATACTGTTTAGCGCTTTACGGTCAGCTTCGGAAAGCTCCAGCACATCATCGTAAAATCCGTCGATTGTGATATGACCATTTTCATCGATGAGCTGCGAGATCATCTTACACAAAACATTGATCGGGTTAGCGACCGCACCGCCATATACACCGGAATGCAGATCCCGGTTCGGACCGGTGACCTCTACTTCCATATAAGACAAGCCGCGCAAGCCGACCGTAATAGATGGGATATCATTCGCAATAATCGCCGTATCGGATACCAGTACGACATCACATTTCAGGCGCTCAGCATTGGCCCGGAGGAAAGGTCCGAGATTGTCAGATCCGACTTCTTCCTCTCCTTCGATCATAAATTTCACATTACAAGGTAATGCATTGTTTTTCAGCAATATTTCAACCGCTTTTACATGCATATAAAACTGCCCTTTATCATCTGCCGATCCCCGTGCGTAAATGTTGCCGTCTTTGATCACCGGTTCAAAAGGCGGCGAGGTCCACAATTCATACGGATCTGCAGGCTGCACATCATAATGTCCGTATATCAGCACGGTAGGCAACTTGGCACCGATCAGCTTCTCACCATAAACGACCGGGAAACCTTCTGTCGGGCAGATCTCCGTACGCTCCAGGCCGGCAGCTTCCAGCTTTTCCCGTACAAAGGCAGCAGCTCTGAGCACTTCCTCCTTAAATTTAGGATCTGCGCTCACAGAAGGAATGCGTAACAAATCCATCAATTCTTCCAGATATCTTCCCTGATTAGCTTCTATTTCCCGCTTTAGAAATTCCATACGTTATCATTTTAATACTTTCAAAAATACACAATCATCCACAGCCCGTTTCATTTTTATAACTTCGTTTGTATGGATAATGCATTAATAGCAGCACATTTCCGCCAACTGGCTGACCTGATGGAACTTCACGGAGAAAACGCCTTCAAGATCAGGAGCTATGCCAATGCAGGCAGGAACCTTAAGAGTATCGAAACACCTCTTTCCGACCTGGATGAGGAGCAACTGAGGGAATTGCCGGGCGTAGGCGCTGCTATTGCGGAGAAGATCAAAGCACTGGTCACAACCGGGCATTTACCTTTACTGGATAAATATCTCGCCATGACACCACCGGGAGTTGTCCAGCTCCTACAGATCAAAGGTATCGGTCCGGGTAAAGTAGCTCAGCTCTGGAAAGAGCTGCACATCGAATCGCTCGGCGAATTATACTACGCCTGCATTGAAAACCGGCTCACCCTGCTGAAAGGTTTTGGGGAGAAAACCCAGGAGAAAATTAAGATCACCATTGAATTCCTTCTGCAAAATTCCGGTAGACAACTATTCGCCAGTGTAGACCGAAAATGGGAAGACGAATTCCAGGATACATTACAAGTTTGGCTTGGACCGGAAGCACAAATACACGTTACCGGAGACTACAGAAGCCAGGAGATCACGCTGAACAGATTACATCTCCTGCTGACCCACATTACCGGGCCCGAGCTCCTCGCCCGCTTGAATCCTGTCCTGCCGGTTGAAACTGCTGAAGAAGGTTTTATTGTCCGGCCGGAAGGTTTTGTAGAAATCCTGTTGGAAATAACAGAAGCTTCCCGGCTGCCGGTTCGCCTGTTCAAAACAACAGGTGCACAGGAGCACAGAGATTTTGTCATCAGTCGCTTACCAGATTCAGCTATTCCGGATAACTGTACAGCTGAAGAAGCTATTTACCAGGCTGCAGGACTACCAATATTCCCGGCTGAATGGCGCCATGCCCATCCAGAATTTTTCCCGGAACCGGCCGGACAGCTGGCGGGCTTAATTATACCTGCTGACATCAAAGGTGTAGTACATAATCATACCGTTTATTCTGACGGCAGCAATTCCATAGAAACCCTGGCCAGACACTGCCAGTCTCTCGGCTACGAATACCTCGTGGTGAGCGATCACTCGAAAAGCGCTTTCTATGCGAACGGTCTTTCACCTGAAAGGATCTTTATCCAACAGCAAGAGATAGACCTTGTCAACAGCAAACTGGAAGGTTTCCGGATCTTTAAAAGCATAGAGTGTGATATCCTGAATGATGGCCAGCTGGATTATGATGACGAAATACTGAAAACCTTTGACCTGGTCATTGCTTCCGTGCACAGCCAGCTGAACATGTCGGAAGACAAAGCCATGCAACGCCTGATCCGGGCCATTGAAAACCCGTACACCAATATCCTCGGACACCTGACCGGCAGGCTGCTGCTGAGCCGTCAGGGTTATCCTGTAGATCATAAAAAAATCATTGATGCCTGCAAAGCCAATGGCGTTGTCATAGAACTGAATGCCAATCCGCACCGGCTGGACATTGACTGGACTTGGATCCCTTACTGTATGGAAAAAGAGGTGCTCATTTCAATCGATCCGGACGCGCACAACCTCAAAGGGGTTTCTGATATCCAGTACGGTGTATATGCTGCCCGGAAAGCGGGTCTGCAGAAAAGCCAGTGCATCAATACACTGAATGCAGAGGAGTTTATTAAAAAGATCAAATCATTAAAGGGGTATAACTTCTAAATCTTATTTTTGTCTTTCAAAATAAAAACATCGTGAAAAGAAGATATTTCTCTCTCATAATTTTAGCAACCATGGCGGGCTTCACATCCTGCAGCCAGGATGAAAAACTGAGCAACAAAACCGATATCATTGAGGACGTAACAGGTGCTGACGCCAAAGGCGCTATTAAAGACTCGGCCGGGAATACCTATACACCGGTAGATGAGATCAGTGCTGAACAGGCAGAAAGAGAAAAAGCGCCTAAAACCCGCATCACTTATAAAGAGCAGAAAGTGGATCTCGGCACGCATGCGGAAGGTACTAAAGTCAAACACACTTTTGAATTCCAGAATACGGGAAATGAACCGCTGATCATCTATTCGGCACAAGGCAGCTGCGGCTGTACCGTACCTAAATATCCTAAAGACCCGATCGCTCCGGGCGCAAAAGGCAAGATCGATGTGGAATTTGACTCTAACGGCCGTCCGGGCGCTAATACTAAAACCGTAACTGTCAATGCTAACACCGTACCGGCTACAACAGAGCTTACATTCACGGTTTCGATTACACCTAAGTAATCGCCTATGAAGAAATACCTTTCACTGGTCAAATTCAGTCATACTATTTTTGCACTACCCTTTGCAATCATAGGCTTCTGTCTGAACTTTTACCTGAATACATTCCCGGAAGAAATTGATAATAAATTTATTATACAAAAATTCGTCTTGGTACTGGTCTGTATGATCACGGCACGGAACGCAGCCATGGGCTTCAACCGTTTCCTGGACAGAAAGATAGATGCCGCCAATCCCCGGACAGTGATCAGGGAGATTCCCAGCGGACAGGTCAGTGCATCCGGCGCGTTGCTCTTTGTGATCGTCAATGCTTTATTGTTCATTGTTGCGACCTGTTTTATCAATCCGCTCTGCCTGGCGCTATCACCCGTAGCCTTGCTGGTCATACTCGGGTACAGCTATACCAAACGGTTCACAGCATTGTGTCACCTGGTTCTGGGCGCAGGACTGGGACTGGCACCTGTCGGAGCCTTTCTGACAGTTTCCGGCCAGTTTCAGCTACTCCCGGTCCTCTTCGGATTCATCGTATTCTTCTGGGTCAGCGGATTCGATATCATCTATGCCCTGCAGGATGAAGAATTTGACAGGAATCAACGATTACATTCTATTCCTGCTGCGTTAGGTGCGAAAAATGCATTGCTAACATCCAGGATTTTACACTTCTGTTCAGTATGCTGTGTCATAACCGCCGGGTACCTGGGTCATTTCAACTACCTGTATTTTGTCGGAACACTGTTCTTCATCGGGCTGATCGTTTACCAGCACAGCCTGGTCAAAGCTGATGATCTGAGCAAAGTGGACCTCGCATTCTTCACGACCAATGGTATCGCCAGCGTGGTCTTCTCTGTTTTTGTAATCTCAGACATTTTCTTTATGCACTAATATGGGAAAGATCCTCGCTATAGATTACGGCAAAAAACGCACGGGACTCGCACTTTCGGATGAAATGCAGATCTTTGCATTCGGTCTGAGTACTGTTGACACCCCTGTTTTGCAGGCTTTTCTGAAAAATCTCTTTCAGAAAGAAAAGATTGATAAGATCGTGCTTGGAGAACCCCGCAGGCTCAACAATGAGATCAGTGAGACCACAGAAATGGTCTATCGCTTCAGGGATCAGCTGACAACCTGGTTTCCGGATGTTCCGGTACAATTGATCGACGAACGGTTCACCAGCAAGATGGCACAATCCAGTATCCTTCAGAGCGGGCTTAAGAAGAAAGACCGGCAAAACAAAGCACTGATCGATATAGTCAGCGCTACCATTATTTTACAGACTTACCTGGAAATGAAATAACCTATGATACTATCTATTACAGCATATGGCGATCCTGTCCTGAAGAAAAGAGGAGCCGACATTACGCCGGACTATCCCGGACTGGCTGATCTGATCAAAAATATGTTTGCCACCATGTACAACGCGGAAGGTGTCGGACTCGCAGCACCCCAGGTTGGACGCTCGATCCGCCTCTTTGTTGTGGATACAGTGCAGGTCGAAGATGAAAAGAAGCCGGATTTCAAGGGAATCAAAAAAGCATTTATTAACCCCGAAATTCTTTCTGAAGAAGGCGAAGAATGGAAGTATGAAGAAGGCTGTCTGAGCATTCCGGGTATCAGAGGAGATGTGTACAGGCAACCTAAAATCAGGATCCGTTACCAGAACGAGCAGTTTGAGTGGCTGGAAGAAGAGTATGAGGCTATGAATGCCCGGGTGATCCAGCATGAATACGATCACATAGAAGGTATCCTTTTCACCGATAAGCTGCATCCGCTCAAAAAGAAGATGGTGCTCAGCAAACTGCAAAAGATTGCCCGCGGTGATGTGAAAGCACACTATAAGATGAAGTTCTTCCAGGCCAGGTAATTTCAGATCTTTTTTCCTGCCTTCTAGTCCGTATTATTTGCAGATCAAGTCTGAAACATGAAGCATTCAGAACAAATAAATGTCAGCATCCTGATCTTCAACGAAGCAGGACTGGATCAAGGCGCAGAAAAACAATGCAAAAATATTACCCGGGAAACAACCGGGGAAATGGAATATAATATTGATTTGTAGCTATATACAATTGCTTATTTCAACCTTTCCAGGACACCTTTCCTTTTTATAATATTTTTATAGTCCCATTGAATGGATCTGGATTTTTCAAGCCAGCGTTTCAGGTCTGTTGAATGGATCTCGGTAACCGATGTATAGATTATAGACGCATCTTTGAATTTTCCTCCCTTCAGGCTGAGTATCTCTTCATCAAACGATTGCCCGCTCCAGAACATTAACCGGACACCGCTTTTCTGCCTGCTATAACCCACTATAGGGTTTCCTTCCAGAAACCAGACGGGATGCTTGTGCCATATTTTGTTTTCAGCTTCGGGTAAACAGGTGCCGATCTCTCTTGCCAGAAAATCACAGATAGCTTTGTCACCAGCAGATTGTGAATCGTTATACTCCCGGATCTCTTTCAGAATTGTTGTTTCCATAACTGCGCTTTTGGTAATAAAGAAATTGAAAACAATGCTCAAAAGTGACTTCCAAAGCCCACATATTGCGAGTAGCGAAAGGACTTTTAACTTATAAAGCAATAGCAAATTTTCAGAATCCCTGCAACGACCTGCGGAAACTATGCCATGCCTGCATCCTTGCCAGCAGCGGCTCCAACTGAACGAGTGGCAGCATGGTAGCAGCATCGGAAAGCCCATTTTCCGGTTCCGGGTGTGTTTCTATAAAAAGACCATCCGCACCGGCAGCCATGGCAGCATCACAAAGCGGCAGGATCATTTCCCGGATGCCGCCGCTGTGACCGCCGCCCTTTCCGGGTTGCTGCACAGAATGCGTAGCATCGTAGATCACCGGCACACCGCTTCGCTGCATCAGCGGGATATTGCGCATATCCACCACCAGGTCCTCATATCCCAGGAAAGTTCCCCGTTCGGTCAGCATCCCCTGCTGATTTCCTGCTGCTGCTACTTTCTGAATAGCATGGGTCATGATCTCCGCAGATGCGAATTGTCCTTTTTTGATATTCACCGGCTTGCCGGTTCTGGCTGCTGCCTGTATCAGGTCTGTTTGCCTGCATAAGAAAGCAGGGATCTGGAAAATATCAATTACCTCATTGACCGTATTCACTTCTGAAGTTTCATGCACATCCGTCAGTACAGGTAACCCGGTAGCTTGCTTAACCTTTTGCAGAATGCTCAGCGCTTCCTCATCTCCTATCCCGGTAAATGACCGGACAGAAGTCCGGTTGGCCTTTCTATAAGATGCCTTGAAAATCACCGGCAGATCCAGCCGGTCGCTGATTTCTACCAGCCGGTCTGCTATTGTGAGGCAGAGCGTTTCTGATTCGACCACACAAGGGCCCGCTATAATGAAGAGACGATCTTTTACGTACGCTTTAAAATCCATGGTAGGTCAATAGTTGTATTTGTCTTTCCAGTTAGCCTTCAGATACTTTCTGAGATCGTTTTCGCGGGCATTCAGGCCAGGTTCAAAAAGTTTATGCCCACTCAGTTGATCCGGCATAAATTCCTGCTCTACGAAATTTCCAGGGAAATCATGCGCGTATAGATAACTTTTGCCGTACCCGATCTCCTTCATGAGCTTGGTCGGCGCATTCCTCAGGTGAAGCGGTACCGGCAAATGGGCTGTCTTGGTCGCCAGCGACAGTGCGCCGTCAATCGCCAAATAAGCAGCATTGCTTTTGGGTGACGAGGCCAGATAAGCCACCGTCTGCCCCAGAATGATCCGGCATTCCGGCATTCCGATGACCTCACAGGACCTGAAGCACGCTTCTGCCAGTAACAAACCGTTGGGATTGGCATTACCCACATCTTCAGAAGCGAAGATCAGGATCCGCCGGGCGATGAATTTCGGATCTTCTCCGGCATTGAGCATCCGCGCCATCCAGTACAAGGCCGCATTCGGATCACTGCCCCGCATGGATTTGATGAAAGCAGAGATGATATCATAGTGCTGCTCACCATTCTTATCATACCGCGCCATATTGCGCTGCAATGCGCTCTTCACTTTTTCATCTGTGATCACTTTATCTCCTTCAGGCAGACTCTCCGCAACGATCTCAAACAGGTTGAGCAATTTGCGCGCATCACCACCGGAAAAGGTAAACAAGGCATCCGTTTCTTCTACTTCCAGTGTCAGGTTACGGATGTGCTCATCCAGTGCCAATGCCCGGTCAAGCACCTGGCCCAGCTCCGCCTGCCCGAGCGGCTCCAGGATATAAACCTGGCACCTCGACAAAAGCGCGGAGATCACCTCAAAAGACGGATTTTCAGTCGTAGCACCGATCAGGACGATTAACCCTTCCTCCACTGCACCCAGCAAAGCATCCTGCTGTGATTTGCTGAACCGGTGTATCTCATCAATGAACAAGACCGTTGTACCGAACATGCGTGCCTTGTCGATCACAGAGCGAACCTCCTTCACTCCTGCATTGATCGCGCTCAGGTATTCGAATGGCAGATGACTTGTCGCCGCCAATATTTTAGCCAGCGTCGTTTTACCGACACCCGGAGGTCCCCATAAAATAATACTCCTCAGAGTACCGCTTTCCGCCATTTTGCGCAAAGGTTTTCCCGGGCCAATCAGGTGCGATTGCCCGACCACTTCATCTAAAGAAGCAGGTCTGAGTCTTTCAGCAAGCGGTTTGATCATTATTATATCAAATTTAAGGAATTGTATCCAACCAACTTCAATGGAGTCATGATATTATCTTTGGCGCCATGTATCCTCTTGTAAGATCTGTTTTATTCCGTTCTTCCGCTGAAAATGCGCATCATTTTGCCATACGCTCTTTACGGTTGCTTCCGGCTATACCAGGCCTTTCCAGAATCGTGGAGAACTGTTCAACGGTTAAAAGCAAGAGAATCGGCAGAACGGTCTGGGGCATTTACTTCCCGAATCCCGTGGGTCTGGCAGCTGGATTGGATAAAAACGGAGAGGTTTTTCCGGAAATGGGTTTACTGGGTTTTGGATTCGTTGAGATAGGTACGGTCACACCGAGACCACAGGAAGGCAATCCGCTTCCAAGACTTTTCAGGGTGGTCGAAGATGAAGCGATCATTAACAGGATGGGATTCAATAATGTCGGGGTCGAACAAATGATCGACAACATCAAGAAAGGTCGCAAACGGTATGGCGGCAATGTCATCCTGGGCGGCAATATCGGCAAGAATAAGGATACGGCCAATGAATCTGCCGAAAAAGATTACCTGACCTGCTTTGAAGCGCTCTATCCTTATGTAGATTATTTTGTAGTTAACGTCAGTTCGCCCAATACGCCCAATCTTCGTGCCTTACAGGACAAAGAACCTTTAACCAGGCTGCTCATGGATCTTAAATCGGCAGTGAACAAGAAACCGCGTTCCAAACCGATCCTTCTCAAAATAGCTCCGGACCTGACCAATGAGCAACTGGACGATATCATCGAAATTGCCAACACAGCAGCCATAGACGGACTGGTTGCAACGAATACTACCATTTCCAGGGAAGGCCTCAGCATCTCCCGGGAAGCTATCGAACAGATCGGTGCCGGAGGTGTCAGCGGACACCCGCTTACGCAACGTTCAACCGAGATCGTCCGCTATCTTTCTGCAAGAACCTCCAAGCCCATCATTGCTGTCGGCGGTATCATGACTGTAGAAGATGCCCTGGAAAAATTCAGAGCCGGTGCCACGCTTATTCAGCTTTACAGTGGTTTTATCTACAAAGGCCCTAAACTGATCAAAGACATCAACAAAGCCCTGTTGAATCAATGCAGTGCCCCTTGTGAAGTAAAGTAAACCTCTGACACGGTCGTGTGGTCGCCATAGATTGCCTCCAGTCAATAGAATAATTTATTACCTGCCAGATTCGCAAGCGTAGAACACAATAGAAAATTTGAACAGATTTCCTGAAAAGTTAAGTATCAGCAGATCAATGACAATTTCTGATTAAAATCTATATTTGCGCACGACAAAACACTCAAGATGAATAAGCTGATTACACTCGACGAATTTATTATCCAGGGCCAGAAAGATTCTCCGGGCGCCACCGGTGAATTATCCGGATTACTGAGAGATATCGGCGTAGCAGCAAAAATTGTCAACCGGGACCTGAGCAAAGCTGGATTGGTGGAAAACATCCTCGGCAATACGGGAGATACGAATGTGCAGGGTGAAGAGGTTAAAAAGCTGGATGAATTTGCCAACACGATCCTGATCCAATGCCTGAAAACCAGCGGTGAGTGCTGCGGTATCGCTTCTGAAGAAGAAGACACCTTTGTCTCCTTCCACGAAGAGCGGCAATGTGCCAATGCAAAATACATTGTATTATTTGATCCGCTGGACGGCTCTTCCAACATAGACTGTATCGCTCCGGTAGGGACGATCTTCTCTATTTACAAAAGATTGTCCCCTATCGGCGGACCTTGTACAGCAGAAGATTTTCTCCAACCGGGTCACCGGCAGGTAGCAGCCGGATACGTGATCTACGGCTCCTCAACCATGCTGGTTTATACGACCGGTAATGGCGTGAACGGGTTTACGCTGGACATCGCTATCGGTGAATTTTGTCTTTCCCATCCGGACATTCAGACACCTGCAGCAGGAAAGACTTACTCCCTGAACCAGGGCAATTACTACGATTTCAGCGAAGGTGTGCAGCAATATATCGACTATTGCCAGAGCACCGAAGGGAAAAAAGCCTATTCCCTGCGCTACATCGGCTCTATGGTAGCTGACTTTCACAGGAATCTTCTCAAGGGAGGTATCTTCATCTACCCTGCCGGTAAAAAAACGCCGAACGGCAAGCTGCGGCTCATGTATGAATGTAACCCTATGGCATTCCTGCAGGAACAGGCCGGCGGACAGGCCAGCACAGGATCACAGCGCGTTTTAGATGTGCAACCGACAGAATTACACCAGCGAGTACCCGTTTTTATCGGTTCAGATGCGATGGTGAATGATGTGCTCGGTTATCTTTGATTTCTCCGATAGCTAACATATGCAGGGAACAGCTTTAACGGTTGTACCCTGCATTTTTCACGATTACTGCATTTTTAGTACTTTGCAGCCATGACAAAAGTGTTGATCACAGGCATAACGGGTCTGATTGGTAAAGACCTGATGCATAAGCTGCTGGAAACCGGCGATTACCAGATCAGAGGACAGTACTTTTCCAATCGAAATACGGATGCATATACTTCCAGAGGCATAGAGATGCGACAGGCGGACATTTGTGATGCAGGTGCGCTGAAAGGTATCTGTGACGGCTGCGAAATAGTGGTCCACAGTGCGGCAAGAGTGATTGATCACGGCACAAAGGAAGACTTTTACCTGGCTCATTACGATGCTACCCGGTTCATGCTGGAGGAAGCCAAGGCCAGTAGTGTACGCCACTTCATCTATATCAGCTCTTTCGGTCCGGCCACTTATATTGACAGAAGCAATGGGTTACCAGATGAGACGGTTCCGCTGGTCAAGAGCGGAGTCCATTATGACGACGCCAAAATCGACGCAGAAAACCTGGTCAAATCTTTTTGCCCGTCGAACAATATGTACTATACTATTATCCGGCCGGCGGCTGTGATCGGACCGGACAGCATCTGGGTAAGAGAACCCATTAAAAGAGCTAAAACAAAATTCGGACTTAAGCTCATCGATAATGGGGTCAAAGATGCCTGCCTGGTCGATGTCCGCAACCTTTCCGAAGGTATATATAAGACCATGACCTTGCCGGTCGCACGGAACCAGACTTATTTTTTCATGGACGAATACGGAGTGACCTGGAAGCAATATATGACTGAATTGCTGGCTATGGTCGGTGAAAAACCCAAAGGCAGTGTTTCCAGGCCGGTGGCGTTGCTACTGGCAAAAGTTATGGGCGTACTGTTTCCGCTCTGGGGTGCGCAACCGCCGATCGGCGTTAAATCTGTCATCGCCACCAGTTCAGACAGAAGAGTAATCGTCCGCAAGGCCAGAACTGAATTAGGCTGGCAAAGCCGGGTTTCCTATCGGGAAGCTATGGAGAAAATCAGGAGATCCTTGGAACATTCTTAGGCTCAAATACCTTTTTCTGAACGGGCACGTATATCTGTGCGATGCACGAAACTTGTTTCCTGCGGATAATCAATGCGAACAAGTCATAAAAAACTGCTTATTCACCGGGATACCGGTACGGACTGCTATAAAATAAAAATGGCTCCATTCGGAGCCACTCACATTAAAATGAAGAGAAATGTTATTTTTCCTTCAGGTGAGTGACAGTCGAAATATATGATTCATTCATCTTTTCTGAATCCGGGATACATCCCTTGCCATTCTGACATCCTTCTCTCTGTTCCAGATTAAAAAGGATATTGACTGCCTTTTTGCGTCTCAGCAATTTAAAATTGTCTAACTGATCAATAAATACCATAGTTTAAATAATTAATTTTTCACAATATAAAACTTTTTCTACAAAATTTAAAGTATTCATAAACATACCGCTGAAAATTCATCAAAAAAACGCAGTATTTTCCCCGATCAGCACCCTGTTATTAACCTGGGGATGTTGTGCAAGAAAAGCAGTAATATCCTCTCTCAGCTTCTCCAGATGATTGCCTTCTTCATACAATGAACGGTGTCCGGACCTCAGGTATAATTTATGATACGTTGTCGCTATTTTAAGCACACTATCCGGGTATACGGCAGCCTTCCATTTTTCCCACACATAATGAACCGCCTGATCATTGGGATGTACCAGGTCTTCTCTATAAAACCGGTAATCTCTCAGTTCATCGATCAACAGCTCGTACGAAGGGAAATAGAAACACTGCGATGGGTACCGCTCAATCAACTGATGAACAGCCAGGATCAGCGTCGCCTTGCTCAGGTTATTTTCCGGCAGGCCGTCCTTACTGTGCCTGACAGGACTTACGGTAAAGATCAACCGCTTATCCGCAGCAGCAGCTATAACGGCAGACCACTCCTGAACGATCTCCTCCACAGAAAGCAGCCTTTTCCGGAAACGAGCCGCAGGTAATTTCTGGCAATTCGCCACAATCTGACCGGATGACAGGTCTTCATATATCCAGGCTGTTCCGAAAGTAATGATAACCGTTTGAGCAGTCTTATAAAAACGGGCAGCTTCCCCGGTCTTTTCCCGGACAATATTGCCTAATTCAGATTCGGAAGCAGCTGATAAGCGGCTGTGGTGGTTCAGGGAAAACCAGCGACCTTCCCGGAAGACAGGAAGGATGCCAAGATTTTCTTCTTCTGTCAGAACTGCCAACATCAGCCGGGCCAGAGAGACAGGATGAAACAGGATTCCCCACGGATTGGAATGGATATGAAATCCGTGACGGGCCATCAGTTCACTTATATGCTCGCTGAAGCAGGAACCTGCAAGAAAGACCTTATCTTCATAACCTAAACGGAACGGATAATTCGGCACCTGGACCGGTAAGAAGAATTTCATACTGCGTTGTTAAACTGATTGTACCGGATAACGGTTAAATATATAATTATGAATTGGAAATCTATTCCCGGATTTATTGCGATCCTGTGTTTATACACCACATCTCCTGCCCAGGTATTGGACAATACAGTCTACCAGGACCATATTAAAACCGTCAGGTTATATCCCAGCACCAACGAAATTGGCCTGCCGGTCATCAATTTCAACAGCACTGATAAGCTGATATTCACCTTTGATCACCTGGGAGACGAAAGCCGGACCTACTACTACACATTGGTACATTGTGATTATAACTGGGAGCCAACTATCCAGAACACCTACGAATATATCGACGGATTTGCCAGGGCTACCATTGATGACTATAACTACAGTGCCAACACCCGGAACGCTTACATTAACTACAAGCTGGAAATTCCGAATAATGATATGAATATCACTCAGTCGGGCAATTATGCTTTGGTAGTATATGAGGACAGCCCGGATGAACCAATCATCACCCGCAGGTTCATGGTGGCAGAAAAAGTAGTATGTATCGATCCCAGGATCACCTTTCCCCGTTCCAGAACAGACTACCGCAGCTACCATGAGCTGCTGTTTAATGTCAATCATCAAAGCCTGAATATCAATAATCCATACCAGGAGATCAAGGCTACTGTTATGCAGAATCAGCGATGGGATAATGCCTACATCGGTATTGCCCCGAGATTTCTGAGGAACGGCGTGATGGATTTTGATCATAATGGTGCCACCGTTTTTGAAGCGGGCCGGGAATTCAGGCGCTTTGATATCCGCTCTATGCGGTTCAAAGGCATAGGTGTCCGGGCAATTCAGAATAATGATATATACCTGCTCTTCGACCAGATCCGCAGCAACGAAAAGTATTTCATCGAAACCGACTACAACGGCCAGTATTTTATTGATGTACTGGAATATCGCAACAGGAGCATTGAAGCAGATTACGCCCATGTACATTTTTCACTGGCGATGAACACACCGGTTCCTGATGGTAAGCTGTATGTAGGCGGCACCTTCAATGAATATGCCGCTACACCCGAAAACCAGCTCAAATGGAATCCTGAGACCAACATGTATGAGACACAGGCCCTTTTGAAACAGGGTTATTATGATTATATTTATTATTATATGCCGCAGAACAGCGATGTTAAACAGGTCTCGCTGACAGAAGGAAATGATTATGATGCTGAAAATCAGTACGATATTTTCATTTATTACAAAGCCTTCGGTGAGCGATATGACCGGCTGATCGGTTATACATCATTTAACAGCAGAGCTAATTAAAGAGATATGTCGGAATATAATATTGTCGCAGGGAACCTTTTAGTCGCCGAACCATTCATGGACGACGAAAACTTCAAGAGAAGTGTTGTGCTCATTACAGAAAACGATCACACCGGAACGCTGGGGCTTATCTTAAACCGGCCTTCTATCTTCAGGCTCAATGAGGTTCTTCCCGATTTCCCTAAATTCGACGCGCAGGTCTATCTGGGAGGCCCTATCGGTTTGGACCGCCTCAATTTCGTCCATAGTTACAATGATCTGATCCCTAAAAGTATTCATATCGCAGACAAATTATACTGGAACGGCGATTATGAGGCGCTGAAGAAAGCTGTTTCTGCCAAGAAGATCCTGCCGCACAATATCAAATTTTTCCTGGGATACGCCGGTTGGGGAGTCGGACAACTGGAAGATGAAATGAAAGAGAGATCCTGGATCATCGCCCGGAATTACCACAATATCTTTAAAGCCAGTCAGTACATGTGGAAGGATGTGCTGGAGAAAATGGGTGGAAAATATAAGATCATTGCCAATTCTCCCGAACATCCCTCTTTAAACTAAGCTGCAGGCACATCCCCTCGTTTATGCTCCTTCTTTCAGCTTGAACCGGACTCTCCGGTGGATGTGGGTTATTTCAATATTTACCTGAGCTGTATCACTACAATTCCACTGATTATCAAAAGAGTAAATCTGGCCTATTTCAGGCATGGTCTGCAGTGCGGGCGCGCCGTATTGATCCATCAGCCGGGTCTTTACATCTACCGACAGTTCATAGGAAACTTCCATCTCTACTAATCTGGCGCTATCGGGGATACCTTTTTTCTCTATATCATTCCACTGATCTACAGTAAAAACATAAACGACCTGGTTAATTTCAGGATCATCTTTATATTCTTCCAGCTCTATCCTTTTCTCTTTAGGATCCAACAGCATATGCATTCCTGCGACATCTGCTTTTTCAAAGAATTCCCCGTAGGTCATTCCCGGGTAAACCGCCGGCATATCGCGAAGAGCACAATCGCCCGGCTTAGCGTTCAGACAGCAGACGATCAGTCCGCCCAGGATGGTAGCTATAAAAGATTTCATTTAAACTTCAAAATATTCCCTGTGATCTGTCAACCGGTACCGCTTGCTGAAAGCGACCCTCGTATACATCACGATCGTATGGATATACCCCATTTTCGCAAACCGCCGGTTAGTGGTAAATATAAAGTTTTTCGCAACGCCAAACTTCGATTTAGGCACCCTGGATGACAGATCGTAATCTTCTCCCAGGATGATCCGTTCATCAAACCCGCCCATCCGTCTGAAAGCTTCCACTTTAAAACAGACAAACATGCCGGTGGAAAACGGCTTGATCAGCTTGTACATCGACAAAATGACATTGTGGGCGGACCAGAACAGGCTATCCCGCCAGTCTCCGTCTTGGGATTTGATATAAGCCGTGACGCAATCCAGGTCTTTTTTCCGGATCAGTGTCAGCACATCATATAACATTGTGTCATTGCCCGGCACAATGTCAGCATCAAAGAAAACTACATACCTGGTATTACAGGCAGCAACACCGTTATTTCTTCCACGGGCCGGATATCCTCCCTCTATGACCGTGATATTCATACCCGCTTGCCTGTACTCTTCTATGATATTCAATGTCTTATCAGTAGAATGGGCATCTGCTATCAGAATAGGTATTTGGTCATTATAGATGGTCTGCCTGCGTATAGCCGTGAGTAATTTTCCTATCAATACTTCTTCATTTTTACAGGGTATAACTATCGTAAAATCATTACGCGTCAATGCCCCCTCACCTTCTTCCCTCATTGAGTTGCTTTGAAGTTCAGGAAACAAAAATTGTTCCGGTTTTCAGCGCATACAACAAATTATTTACGCCTTCTGGAAAGTATTTTAAAGGCATATTTCTATTTTACATTTATAATGACGAGTCCAATCACATCCGATAAATTACCGCCCCTTTACAAAGCCCTGATTCCTGTTTTCGTACTGATTACTTTACTGGGAATTAACGTTATATGGATCTACAAAGATGATTCCATTGCCGGATCCAACCAGATCATCCTGATCCTTTGTGCAGCACTGGCAGCGTTAATAGGATTTACGGAGAAATTCACCTGGGAAGAGATGGAAAAAGGTGTCATAGACGGTATTGCAGCCACTACCCCGGCCATCATTATCTTACTGCTCATCGGCGCTTTATCCGGCACCTGGATGATCAGCGGTATTGTTCCCGCCATGATTTACTACGGTCTGAAAATGCTCAGCCCGGAATACTTCCTGATCGCTACCTGCATGATCTGTTCCCTGGTCTCTCTTGCAACGGGCAGCTCCTGGTCTACAGTAGCCACCGTAGGTATTGCGCTTTTCGGTGTCGGTAAAGCATTGGACTTCAGTGAACCTCTGGTGGCCGGCGCGATCATTTCCGGCTCCTATTTCGGAGATAAGATCTCTCCGCTGTCTGACACCACCAACCTGGCACCGGCGATGGCCGGCACCACCCTGTTCCGGCACATTGAATATATGCTGTACACCACTATTCCCAGCTTTTTGTTTGCAGCTATCATATTCTTTATCATAGGATTGAATTCACATAATACAGGTAACTCTTTAAGTATACAGCAAGCACTGGCCGACCTGGAAAAAACCTTTTTCATCTCCCCTGTCTTATTCATCGCCCCGCTGCTCGTGCTCTTCCTGATCCTGAAAAAAATGCCGGCTTTACCGGCTTTACTGATCGGCATGCTGCTGGGTGCCGTATTTGCCGTTATTTTTCAACCCCAGGTTATTGCAAGCATAGCCAGCAACACCAACACACCGTTTGAGACATATTATACAGCTATCATGGATGCAATGACGGTCGATATCTCTATCCCGACAGATAATGACCTGCTGAAAAGACTGCTGGTCTCCACCGGAATGAACGGTATGCTCGGCACGGTATGGCTGATCATCGCCGCTATGATGTTCGGCGGCATCATGGAATCCTGCAACTTCCTGAAAAGTATCACTTACAGCCTACTGAAGCTGGTCAAATCAGACACCTCGCTGGTCGCAGCAACAGCTTTTACGTGCATATCCACCAATGTGCTGGCCTCCGACCAATACCTGTCGATCGTGGTACCCGGCAGGATGTTCAAGGAAGCATTCAGGGAAAAAGGTCTGGCGCCGGAAAATCTCAGCAGAACACTGGAAGATGCCGGGACAGTAACCAGCGTCCTGGTACCCTGGAACACCTGCGGCGCTTACCAGGCCGGAGTGCTGGGTGTGCCGACCCTGGCCTTCGCACCTTACTGTTTTTTCAATATCATCAGCCCGGTAATGACCGTCCTGTTCTCTCTGTTCAAGATCAGGATTGCCCGCTTAGATCCGCAGCTGGAAACTAAAACCGCTTAAATAGTTAAACAGAATACCCTGAATAAACCGCTGTTAATAAAATATTTATGATAACACCGGGTATTGAGGAGTTATTTTTTCTGTTATGAAAGGTATTAGTGAATAGTAAAAAGGTGTTTATTATCAGCAAATCCCTATTTTTGACTACTTAGAATTTAAATATTCATTGAATATGGAAAACACAGCCGTTACAACTACACCGATAATCTGTCCGGTCAACGGGAAATTATTGTATGAGTTGAATGATCCTACCTCATTGGAGCTAAAGAAGATCATGGACACTGCCCGCCAGATGCAACCGATCATCCGGGCGATGTCGCTGGAAGACAGGATAAAAGAAGTAGATAAGATCATGGCTTATGTGCTGAAGTACGTTGATCTTATCCTGGATCATATCATCGCTGAAACGGGCAAGTCCCGCTCCGATGCTTTTACAGCAGAAGTTTTTGAGGTTTGCGATGTGATCGATGTATACAAAAAGCTGGCTCCTAAAGTACTTAAAGACGAAAAGCTGCCTGTTCCTATTTTCCTGATGGGTAAAAAAGCCCAGCAATGGAAAGAGCCGCTGGGGACCATTATGGTCATTACTCCATGGAACTTCCCGTTTTACCAGGTGATCGTTCCGGCAATCATGGCCTTCCTGGCCGGCAACGCTGTCATTGTCAAACCGAGTGAGGTCACTCCTTTAAAACCTTTATGGGATCATTTCTTCGAGCACAGCGGCTTTATCAAAGATGCTGTCCAGGTAGTGACCGGCGGCAAAGCGACAGGTGCGGAACTGATCAGGTTGAGACCTGATAAGATCCACTTCACCGGAAGTGTCAATACCGGTAAGAAGATCATGGCGCTCTGCTCCGAACAGCTGATTCCCGTAGACCTGGAGCTGGGCGGTAAAGATCCGGCGATCGTATTTGACGATGTCAACCTCGACAGGACCGTTAACGGTATCATGTGGGGCGCTTTCACCAATGCGGGTCAGAACTGTACCGGTATAGAAAGGTTATACGTACAGGAAGGTATTTATGATAAATTCATGCAGGAGCTGGTTGCCAAAACAAAGCTGCTCAAGACCTCCCATCCCGGAAGAGATACTTCCTCTCCGGAGGATTGCGATGTCGGCGCCATCACAGCACCTTTCCAGGTCAGACTGATCGAAGAACATATTGAAGACGCGCTGGCAAAAGGTGCAAGATTGCTGTGCGGCGGTATCCAGGAAAAAGGTTCTCACCATATGCTTCCGACCATCCTGGATCAATGTACAGACAAAATGAAGATCGCCACGGAAGAGACTTTTGGCCCAACCATTGCCGTTATCAAATTCCGCACGGAAGAAGAAGCGATCCGCATGGCTAATGATTCTCCTTACGGCTTGGGTGGTTCCGTATGGACCAGCGATCTGAAAAGAGGTGACAGAGTAGCCAGAGCGCTCCATGTAGGTAACGTCTGTATCAATAATCACATGATCAACGAGGCTAACCCGTACCTGCCATTCGGCGGAGTTAAAGACAGCGGAATCGGCAGATTCAAAGGAGCAGACGGCTTATTGACCTTCTGTAACCTGAAATCAGTCATCATAGAAAAACAAAGCGATATGATAGAACCGCACTGGTTCCCATATACCAAGGAAAAAACGGCGCTTTTAACCAACCTGATGACCGCATATTTCAACAAGCCAAAGAAGTGGCTCAAATTTGCGGCCAACGGTCTGAAAATAGATTCCATCGGTAAAAAACAGAAACTCTAATTCGAACAATATATGTCTCAATACGATTTTATCATTGTAGGTTCCGGTTCCGGCGGCGGTACGCTTGCCTATTACCTTCATGAAGCTGGCGCTAAAGTTTTACTGCTGGAAGCAGGCAAGTTCTTTCGCAAGAACACCTTTCCACGCACCGAAGCGGAAGCCTCTGCTGATTTGTATTGGGGCGGAGGGATCGAATTTGATTCCCAGGCTAAAATGGGCTTCCTGAGAGGCCGGCTGGTAGGCGGTTCTTCCATTATGTACCAGTGTCTGATGGACAGATTTGATGACATCGCTTTGAGAGACTGGAAAAGTGAATCCGGTGTGGACTGGTTCACCCCGGAAGGCCTGGACCCGTATTATACCCAACTGGAAAAAGATCTCAAGCTGCATACGTTTACTGAAGATGAACGCAATGGCAATGCCAGGCTGTTTGTAAAAGCCTGTGATCAGCTGGGATACAAATGGGGTTACCTGAGAAGAGGTCAGCACGACTGTGCCCGTGACCGCGGAAACGACTGCATAGCCTGCCTGGGTGGATGTCACAGAGACTCCAAGCAAAGCTCTATGGCAGCCTTTGTACAAAAAGCTGAAAAAACAGGTCTGCAGATTGCCACGGAAATTGAGATCTCTAAGATCGAACACAGCAAAGACGGAGTTACCTTGCACGGACTCAAAGGTATGATCGGTAAAAAGAGCAATGTCACCTATAAAGCGAAAAAAGTAGTGCTCTCCGGTGGCGCCTTCGGTTCTAGCAGAATGATGCTCATGTCAGACTTCAAAAAGAAGCTCCCGGCACTGGGCAAGAATTTCGCTACGCATCCTCAGTTCATGTGGTTCGGATTCCAGAAAGAATATGTTGACGCTCACAAACTTTATTTCCAGTCTGTAGCTTCCAAAGATCCTAACTTCAGAGCCAACGGCTTCAAGTTGGAGAACGTCTTCAGCTCACCGGTATCTACCAGTATGTTATTCACTGTGAGAGGTGCCAAACATCATGATTTCCTGAAACGTTACCGCTACATGCAATGCGTTGAGGTAGCTGTGCGGGATGAAAATATCGGAGAAATCAAAATAGATAAAAAAGGAAAGCTCCTCATTCATAAGCCGATGACGGACCAGGATAATATCCGTAAGACCAAAGGTCATGATGCAATCCGCAATATCTTACAGAAAGCCGGTGCTTATGAAGTATATGAGTCACATATGTCGTTCGGCTTACACCTGATGGGCGGTTGTGTGATGGGAGTAGATCCGGATAAATCGGTAGTGTCCCCTGAATTTAATGTGCATGGCATGGAAAACCTTTATATCTGTGATTCCAGTGTGTTCCCGAATGCACCGGGTATCAACCCTTCCCTGACCATTATGGCACTGGCCAACAAACTGTCTACCCTATTGGTAAAATAATATCTTGTCGATTTAAAAATAAAATCCTGCAGTGTTCTGCAGGATTTTTTGTTTTATACCTGTAAAACATTTTACCGGATAACAATGCGATCACAATATCTTCCGTATTCACCTGTCAGCACCACCAGGTAAATACCGGGTGAATAACCTGAAACATCTATCTGAAGTTGATTAACGTGCTGAACATCAGGCCAGACTTCAGAACTTTTACCGTCGATATGATAAAGCTCTACAAGATGAATCCCGGCATTGCGGTTCCATTCCAGGGTAATGCGGTCTGAAGAAGGATTCGGATATAATTTAATTCCATTTTTCAACAGGTCTTTACGGGCAGTAGATGTTCTCACAGGAAAATTATTAGTAGCATCTATCCAGTTCGATATCTTCAGGTTATGTAATGCAGATTTGACATTCACAATAGTTTCAAAAGCTTCATTCGTCATCAGGTAATCATCCCCGTCTTTCCTGACAATACCTTCAATCTGGTGCGCGGGAAGGTTAAAGTTGATCCTCCGCTTATTGCCGCTGAATACATCCGCACCTTTAAAGTCCCACAACAACCAGACAAAAGGTTGGAGGACAAGATTATACCCGCAAAGCACCAGTACCCTGTTCTGCGCATTAAAATCAGCCCCGGTGATCATTCCATTGGTTGCCAGTTCTCCGATCAGCCTGGCTTCATGCGTCCCTTCTGTCTTAGGCAAAGCATACAAACGGGTTCTCAGGTTGACCCAGTTTTTAGAAAAAATATACAGACTGTCCCCGATGCTGGTGATAGCTTCTGCATCGTAATCATTTTTTTGCGGCAGACTGCTAAAATCTTCCTGGTCCGGATAATAAAAAGATATAGTCGAAGCCACTGCAGCTATATCTCCCGCTATTTCCGACAACGGAACTTTATAAATTCTGAGATCCGTTCTGTTGCCGTTATTATTTCCGAAGTCACCGATGTAACAGTACTCCTCATCCAGCGCGATATCCTCCCAGTCATTCTGTTGACAACCTGTCAGGCTTACTTTGTGGAGCAACTGACCGGTAACCGGATCCAAGGCATACAATGCCGCCTCTCCCCCGCTATCATTATGTGTCCACAATAAACCGTTCCAGAAAATCAGGCCGGAAGTTTCTTTCACCTCGGAAGGCAGATAAGCCAATCGCTGAGGAGAAAAATTCACTGTTCCATATGTACAGGAACCGTCATTTTCAGTAGCAGTCGCAAGATAATTGCCTGCCTTAGGATCTCTGCACCCATAAATCTGGGCACTTGCAGGCATTATACTCATAATACCTACAAAAAGTAGAATACACATACACATCACAGCAACAAATATATAAATAACTTATTTATATACCCGGATACATGTAAAATATTCTACCCATAAACAAGTATAACAGACAATGGCCCCCGATACAGATACCGGGGACCGGAGTGAGCTGGGTCCCAGGCAGCTCACATTTACATTTACTTCTTATTAATCGTTTTTTTCACTAAAATATTACCCTGTTAAACAACTTACTTTAAGTAATAACAACAGGTTGCCATAGTATTGTATTAATATTTATTCATTTTTAAATACTCATAACGATATGAGAATAAGCAATATAGCATAAATTTCATTTAGCCTGAATTGCCCTGAAAATATTCACCTGTTGTCAAAAAGAACTTACTAACGATAAGTAATATTAACTTAATTTTGTTGAATACCTTAAGACTGTAGTTGTGCCTCAAGCGATATTACACCCATTAGGCAATACGCATATTGCCCGTAATCCGGCTTTCAGTACAATGGCAATGCTGTCTATACAACTTAACTACCTGATATGAATCTTATAAAAATTTATCTGGCTCTTATACTTCTGTATACCTGCTCGTTAAGCCATGCCCAGGATTCTCTGAAAGAGGCAACCGGTCAAGAATTCCTGTTGCTTGAGAAACAATATAACGATGGTCGTCTGACACCGCGGCAATATCTCAATAAGGCGGATTCGCTGTTGTTGGCACTTTTTTCCAGTGGCATCACTTTTGAAAAAAAAGAATTATCTCGCTACATGGAATTATTCAGGACCATAGCCTGGAGCAAAGCGCAGTACAAGCCATACAGGAGCACCTATTTCAGGCATCTGATGAACAATGCCGACCTGAGCGGTAAAGGAGGTGAAGCACTGTTTTACGCTGAAAAATATTCACAGGAATTCAAAAAAGAAGGAAAAAAAGACCTGGCGGAATTGTACCTGAGATGCTCTTTCTATACGCTGAACAGCGTTCCCCAGAAAGCCATCCGGCTCTACGAGCAGGAACTTCCTTACCTGAGTCAGCTCTACAAGAAAAACAAACCGGCTGACTACGATGTAAACGAAGATATGCAGGCTATCCAGATATTTCTCAATATGATAAATGCCTATCTCCAGACTGAGAATGTAACCAAAGCCAAAGAGGCACAGATACATGCCATCCGGCTGGATTCTGCCTTATCTGCATCACCCAATATCAGGCCGGGACCCAAAGCCGGCGCCAGCAGCATGGTCAACTTCATCGGCGTAGAAATCTCTCTTTATGAAAAACAGTATCCTGATGTTAAGGAACGACTCAATCATATACACCATACTATTACCGAAAATAAAGAAGCTTTAAGCGGTATATATAGCTTCTTCGAAGCCAATATGGTGGAATGGTGGCTGAGGTACTATCTGGCCGTCGGGAACAATGATAGTGCGGAAGTGTATCTCAGCCGGATGGAACAGCAACCCCGGTTATTCTCTGATTACGACCCGCACCTGGCCCGTTATCGCTCCAAGCTCGCTGCCAACAAAGGTCAGTTTAATGAAGCTTATAATATCCTGAGCAACTCGATCACAGCTTTTGATAAAGAATATGCGCTCCTGGCCAACGAAATGGATGAATTGCTGTATGCGCACACAGAATCGGAATTCCACAAAAGTGAGCTGGAAGAAGCAGAAAAAGTGAAAAGAGAGCAATTAGCATGGATCATACTTATCGGTTCCTGTACGATCATTATTGTGCTCGGAGCCACCTGGCTCCTGCTAAGAGAAAAAAGAAACGCCGATTCCAGGCTCCGGTCACTGAACAAAATGGCCGATATCCAGGTGGAAGAAGCGAGAAGGCAAGCTTCCAGGGAAGCGCACGGACAATTAGGCCAGGATCTTCATGATGACCTGTCTTCTTCTTTAGCCGGTTCCCTCCATCACCTGCAACGATTGGTATTACAAACGACAGAACAAGAGGTCAAAGATGGCCTGGAGCTGATACATCACAGGACCAGCTCGATCTATGAATCGGTAAGAAATAAAAGCCATACGCTCTTCAGCCGGGCGGCAGACACACACCAGGATCATTTTGATGAAAGTATCCGGAAAATTGTAGACAGCGCTTTACCGGATAAAGATTTCAGGAAGGAAATCGATATAGACAAGTCTACTGCCATGCACCTGAACCTGGGCCAGCGGATAGAGATCCTCAGGATCATCCAGGAGGCGGTCACCAACATCATTCAGCATGCCAGAAGAGCCAATGAAGTGTTTGTATTTCTCTTTGAAGAGAATAATAATATTATCCTTCAGATCGGTGACAACGGCAGGGAGCTCAACCTGAAAAATGATAATAAAAAAGATGGTCTGGGACTAAAATCTATCCGTAACCGGGCTGAGGCTATGAACGGACGTCTGAAAATAGAAACCGAAGAAGGAATGGTGCTGACCATATATATCCCTAATTCCAGAAAGGTGCTGTATTAAACCGAGCCGATCCTGCAAATACAAAAAGGCTGTCCGGGTTCCGGACAGCCTCATTATAATTTAAGACGTTTAATTATGCTTCAGCAATGATAGAAACAAAAGTTCTGTCTTTGATACCCTTTTTGAAAGCAACTTTACCTGGTTTCAAAGCGAAAAGCGTATGATCTCTTCCGATTCCTACGTTATCACCAGGGTGAAATTTAGTACCTCTCTGACGAACGATGATGTTACCAGCGATAACATCCTGGCCACCAAATATTTTTACTCCCAAACGTTTGCTTTCTGATTCACGTCCGTTCTTGGAACTACCGACACCTTTCTTGTGAGCCATTATTTTACTTTTTTACAGATTATGCAATTCCTTCAATCTTGATCTTAGTATAAGACTGGCGGAAACCATTCTTTACTTTATAGCCTTTACGGCGTTTTTTCTTGAATACGATGACTTTGTCACCTTTCAACTGGTCTACTATAGTAGCAGATATGCTTGCTCCTTCAACAACAGGAGCACCTACCTGAACCGAACCATTATTATCAATGAGCAACACTCTGTCAAAGTTCACTGAATCACCGACGTTGCCGTCCAGCTTCAGCACAAAGATTTCCTGACCTTGTGTCACTTTAAATTGTTGTCCGTTAATTTCAACGATCGCGTACATCACCTAAACTATTTAGTGGGTGCAAAGATAGTATTTTATATCCTTTATTCTATACCTATATAAGATTATCGTGTGTTTAATTTTCCACAAAAGAGGCATAAATTAGTTTTTATTATTAAAACGCCACTCAGATAATCTATTTCTGCTGACCGTCTTTGTTCCTGGACGGATTTGAAGGCTTGTTTTTACGCTTTGGTTTCCGCTTCGGCGGCTTTGGACCGGCACTATTACTATTCTGCTCTTTATAACTTCTGTTAGCCGGTGTTTCTCCCAGTTGCTGCGGTACCACCTGCCGGGGAATTTCTCTTTCCAAGAGCCTTTCTATCCTGAAAAGCTTATGCCAGTCTTTGGGACTCACCAGTGTAACAGCCGTACCCTCCGCTTCAGCCCTGGCTGTTCTGCCGATCCGGTGTATGTAATCCTCTGGTTCAGCAGGAGCATTATAGTTGATCACGAGACCTATACCGTCCACATCAATACCTCTGGACAGAATATTCGTTCCAACCAGGATGTTCACCTGACCGGATTTGAATTTTTGCATAATCTCCTCCCGCTCATTCTGATCCAGGTCCGAATGGAAAGCCCTGGCCCTGAAACGATTCCGCTTCAGCGTATGCCCTAACTTCTTGACATCTTCCTTGGTATTGGCAAAAATAATGATCGACTGGTGATTACTGGCTGACAACAGGTGGAGCAGCAAACCTTCTTTCTGCGGGTCGTACACCACATATATCTGCTGATCGATCTTCTCTGCAGGTTTGGAAATGGCAATATTGACCACCTGCGGATCCTTTAATATACTGTTGGCCAGGCTGCGGATCTTCGGCGGCATGGTAGCAGAAAACAAAAGCGTCTGTCTTTCCGCCGGCAATGCTTTAATGATCCGGACAATATCCTCATAGAAGCCCATATCCAGCATCTTATCAGCCTCATCCAGGACAAGCATCTGCAACTTATCGAAGCAGACCTCTTCTGTCTGCAACATGGCCAGCAACCTGCCCGGCGTAGCCACCACGACATCCGTACCACTGGCCAAAGCTCTCTTCTGCTGTGCCCAGTTGATCCCGTCTCCCCCGCCATAGATGGCAATAGAGCTGACAGAAAGAAAATAAGAAAGCGCTTCTATCTGCTGATCGATCTGTAACGCCAATTCTCTCGTCGGCGCGATGATGAGCGTAGAGACATCTTTAGAGACGCCGGTGGCGACCCTGTTCAGCGCAGGTAAAAGATAGGCGGCCGTTTTCCCGGTGCCGGTCTGTGCGCAGGCAATCAGATCTTTACCTTCCAATATATATGGTATAGCCTGCTGTTGTATAGGTGATGGCGTTTTAAAACCCATGGAATAAATCCCTTCCATTAGCTGCTCATCTAATCCGAATTCTTCGAAAGTCAACCTTTAGTATTTAATAATATGCTTCTCAATTTAGTAAAAATCCCTAATTCAGATAACAAAGATATTTATTTATTGGGTTAAGAGTGTTAACACCGGAAAAAGGTTACAAGGTCTTTAAAGTAATTTTAAAGGTTATTTTTAAATAAAAGTCCCTGTTAAACCTAACAAATATCAAATCTGTTGTTTCCCGGGTTAACCTTTGTTAAGCAACGTTTATTTAATACGTGTATACTGTTATTTTTGAACTGTGAATCAGCGTCAGATCATCGTAGCATCGGTATTAATAGTAGTGGGTCTCCTGGGTGTAGGTGTCGTACAGGCATTGTGGCTCCGGGCAGCTATAGAGAACCGCAAAGCCGACTTCGACCAGCGGGTATACGAATCCCTGGAAGAGATCGCCTATGGTGTTGAAAAGCTGGATTACCAGCCTTATATCAAAGATTTTATCAGTCAGCTTTCTCTGGATACCAATACAGGTGTGATCTTCCACCAGTTATACAATGACTCGCTCTCCGACGCTTCAGGCACGCACCATCCGCATCATTTTCATCCGGACATGCATCCCGGAGCGCCCAGAATGCTTTCTGAAGAAGAGTTTCAACGGGCATATAAGGATCAGCTGATGGATTTTCAACAGATGCTTGTCCGCGAAATGATCACCCTCCGGCCGATCAACGAGATCATTAATATCGATGAGCTGGAAGCACTGATCAAAAAGGTGCTGGATAATCACGGTCTCCGGACAGAATTCACCTATGGTATCACAGAATATGCGGATAACAACTTTGTGCTGATCTCACCAGGCGCCGACCTTACCTCGCTTTACCAGACGCATTACAGCACCAAGCTCTTTCGCAGGAGCCTCTTTGACGGGAACAAGCTGCTCAAGCTGACCTTTCCCAACCAGAAAAAGTTTCTGCTGCTTTCCTTCATCTTACCGATCGCCTCTTCTATTATATTTTTCTCGATGATCGTCATCGCCTTCATTGTCAGCTACCGGATCATCTTCCGGCAGAAAAAACTGTCTGACATGAAAACCGATTTTATCAACAATATGACGCACGAGCTTAAAACACCTATTGCCACCATATCCCTGGCCAGTGAGATGCTGAAAGACAAATCCATCTCTTCCATGGAATCCAGCAGGATGCGCTATGCCGGGATCATATATGAAGAAAACAAGCGCCTCGCCAACCATGTCGAGCAGGTACTCCAGATCGCCCGCCTGGAAAAAGGTGAATTACAACTGAATAAAGAAGACCGGGATATCCATGATATCATCCGCAACATGGTGCATCATTTTGACCTGATCAGCCAGGATGTGGACGGCATTATCGAAACGGATCTGAAAGCCAATCCTTCCTACCTGAATATTGATGAGATGCATATTTCCAATGCAGTCAAGAACCTGTTAGACAACGCATTTAAATACAATGATAAAAAACCGCTGATATTGATCTCCACCAAAAATGTGGCAGACGGTATACAGATCTCAGTAAAAGATAACGGCATCGGTCTGAGCAAAGACAATCAAACCCGTGTTTTCGAAAAGTTTTACAGGGTGCAGTCCGGTAACATCCACGACACAAAGGGATTCGGGCTCGGATTAAATTATGTTAAATCCATCATAGATGCGCACGGTGGAACAATTACTGTAGAAAGTAAGTTAAAAGAAGGAACAACTTTTACCATATATTTACCATATAAAAATTAACTATATGAGCCTGACGCCAAAAAATAAACAAGTACTACTCGTTGAGGACGACCCCAATCTCGGCTTGCTGTTGCAGGAATATCTCGCACACAAACAGTTTGATGTCACGCTTAAAAGAAACGGAGAAGAAGGATTGCTCGCATACAGGAAAGGAGCTTATGATATTGTCCTCCTGGACGTAATGATGCCTAAAGTGGACGGATTTACCGTAGCAGAAGAGATCCGGAAAGACAACTCGGACATTCCGATCATCTTCCTGACTGCCAAATCCTTAAAAGAAGATAAGATCAAAGGGCTCACGATCGGAGCGGATGATTATATCACCAAACCGTTCAGCATGGAAGTCCTGGAGCTTAAAATCAATGCTATCCTCCGGAGAATCGAGAAAAAAGAAGTCAAAATCGCGGAAGACGAATACAAGGCCGGCAAAACCATCCTGGACTACAAAAACCAAAAGATCATTTACGGCGACCAGGTAACCAAGCTGACCACGAAGGAAAACGAATTGCTGCGACTGTTCTTTGAAAGAAAAAACAATATCCTCGAACGCGAAGTAGCTCTCAAACATGTCTGGCAGGATGACAGCTATTTCACGGCCAGAAGCATGGACGTATTCATCTCCAAACTCAGAAAATACCTGAAGGACGATGAAACGCTCTCCATTGTAAACGTTCACGGAACCGGATACAAGCTGGTAGAAAATCTATAAGCTACTTTTCTTACTTTAGCCGAAAATTAGCAGGATGATCCTATCAGACAAGCGCATTCTGGCAGAAATGGAGGCCGGTAATATATTGATCGAACCTTTCAGACCGGAATGCCTGGGTACCAATTCTTATGATGTGCATTTGAGCAAGTATATCGCAGTTTATACGGATGATATACTGGATGCCAAAGCGCACAACCAGGTTCAACACCTGGAAATACCTGAGGAAGGGTATGTTCTGAAGCCGGGAGAATTGTACCTGGGTGCCACTGAAGAATACACGGAGACACTGGCCCATGTACCTTTCCTGGAAGGAAAATCTTCCATCGGAAGGCTTGGCATCGATATCCATGCTACTGCAGGAAAAGGAGACGTCGGTTTCTGCAATTACTGGACCCTGGAGATCTCCTGCATCAAGCCGGTAAGAGTGTATGCAGGAATGCCCGTAGGCCAGCTGATCTACTTCATGGTCGAAGGAGATATCCAGAACCTTTACAATAAGAAAGTATCCGCAAAATACATTCACAGAAGTCCGCAGCCGCAGGAATCTATGATGTGGAAAAACTTCAAATGATCAACAACTTACGGAGCAGGTAGCTGCTCCGTATTCTTTTATAGCGGTTTATAGTGTACCAGCATTTTGGTTTCAAAAAACGGCTCTTCGTAAAATTCAGTAACCGGCACCACAGTAGTCCTTTTCTTAAACCCTGTCAGTTCTTCCGAAAGGTCCCCTCCTTTCAAGGCTATAATTCCTTTGGACTGAACTTTCAGAATAGGTTCCGTCCATTCCACCAATTGCTTCAACGGTGCAACCGCACGGGTTACTACCAGGTTAGCTTTTACCTTTGACTGTTCCGCCCTGCCCCAGATCACTTCAACATTCTGAAGGTCTAAAGCCGCTTTCACAGCTTCCACTACCCGGATCTTTTTACCGATCGAATCTATCAGGACAAAATGTACATCCGGATACAAAATAGACAACGGAATACCGGGAAAACCACCGCCAGTTCCCAGGTCAACCACGTACCACCCCTTCTTGAAAGGCTGATACCTGGCAATGGCCAGTGAGTGCAGCACATGACGCTCCAGGAAATGATCCATATCTTTGCGGGAGATCACATTGATCTTTGCATTCCACTCTTCATATATAGCCGGGAGCTGCGCAAACCGCTCTTTCTGCAGATCTGTCAGATCCGGGAAATACCGCTCAATGATGTCCAGTTGCATAGAACGGCAAAAATACCGAAAGTTTTGCTGCGTTGTACTTGCATCACTATTACTCGTTATTTTGATGCTCCGGCCGTTATTTAACACGTAAACAGCCATACCAATAACGCTGGAAAGCCTACTTTTACACTAACAATAAATAACAATGAGTATTACAAAAGCTTTTATCGCGAATATGCTGATCTGCCTGACCCTGGCTTCCTGCAGCAAAGACAAGACAAATAATGATGACAATAACCGATCTGGTGCCATACCGCAAACATTACACATCTATTTTGAAGCAGCCAACTGGAAAAGAGAAATAGATTGCTCCAGGCTGGTATTGACACCTGTAGACAGTGACGGAGAAAACTACTACGTGATGGCCAGCTCCGAATCTACAGCGGTCACTTTCCGGTTCAGTTATCCCAACACCGCTACAGAATTGAGTAAAAGCAGTCATCTCAAAAAATATGCTGTCAGTGATTTTACTGACCTGAATGCCCCCTTCCAGCTGGCGATGAAATTACCGATCGATGCCAGTAAAATTGCACCCGGTAATGACAGGCTGGTCAGCAATGCCGGCTTTTCTGATACGGAGTATACGGAGATCGTGAAGATTGAACCTGCCGGTAAGGAAGGTGAATACGCCGTCTTTGAGATCCAGGGCCGATACGCTTTTAAAGCCAGAACCGTCGGCGATTCCGGAACAGGTACAGGAAGCAGCCCGGTGAAAGGTACTTTCAAGTTCAGGATCTTCGCAGAAGATAAATAACACAACAGACTTTTATGCAGTTCCTCCTATAAATTTTCAGCGGCGATCCAGGTCTGTCAACAGCAAACACTTTCTCTAATAACCAGACAATCCGCACTTTTACCTTTACCCGATCACACTTTATCAACATTGAACAAAAGACTATTAACTCTATATAGTATTTATAATTAGCCAGTTAATTAAAAAAGTGCTACTTTTGGCGCTACTTTATGGAAAAGAAGGCTACAAATATCCACCCTATTTTCGACCAGCTTTTGCAACGATCTGATAAAGAGGTGCTTCTAAAGCAGAGAAGCGTGGTACTGTGGATGACAGGTTTGTCCGGATCCGGGAAAAGCACGATTGCAAAAGGTCTCGAAAAGAGACTCCATGAAGCAGGATTTCTCACCATGGTGATGGATGGCGACAATGTCCGGACCGGTATCAATGCCAACCTGGGATTTTCTGAAGGCGACCGTATTGAAAATATCCGCCGGGTAGCAGAAGTTTCCAGGCTTTTTCTGCAGGCAGGAGTCATCACGATCAACAGCTTTGTCAGTCCTACTCTCGACATCCGCCAGCTGGCCAGAGACATCATCGGTGAGCAGGATTTTATAGAAGTATATATCAACGCACCTTTCGAGGTCTGTGCTGAACGCGACGTTAAAGGTCTTTATAAGAAAGCGTTAGCCGGCGAGATCAAAAACTTTACCGGGTTAGACGCGCCTTTCGAAGCGCCTGTACAACCGGATATCGAGATCCGGACCCACGAATTAACGATCGAAGCATCCGTAGAACAGATCTTCAACCATTTACTCAACAGAATTCGCCTTTAATTTTTGATTGAATTAATATCATGGATTACAATCTGACACATCTTAAAGAACTGGAAGCAGAATCGATCTTCTTGCTCAGAGAAGTAGCTGCACAGTTCGAAAATCCGGTCTTACTCTTTTCAGGAGGAAAAGACTCGATTGTATGTCTGCACCTGGCCCGTAAAGCATTTTACCCGGCCAACGTACCTTTCCCATTACTGCATGTAGACACCGGTCATAACTTTCCGGAAGCGATCGAATATCGTGACGACCTGGTCAAAAAATACAACCTGCGCCTGGTAGTAGCCTCTGTACAGGAGGCTATTGACCAGGGCCTTGTAAAAGAAGAAAAAGGCTATAACGCCAGCCGGAACGCTCTTCAGACCGTGCCGCTGCTGGAAGCTATCGAAAAAAACAAGTTCGATGCAGCGATCGGCGGCGCCAGAAGGGATGAAGAAAAAGCCCGGGCCAAAGAACGCTTTTTCTCTCACAGAGATGAATTCGGCCAATGGGACCCTAAAAACCAGCGGCCGGAGCTCTGGAACCTTTTCAACGGCCGTAAAAACATAGGGGAACATTTCCGCGTATTCCCGATCTCCAACTGGACGGAAATGGATGTGTGGCAATACATTTACCAGGAAGGTATTGAGCTTCCCAGCCTGTATTTCTCCCATAAGCGCAACGTATTTAAAAGAGACGGCCAATGGCTGGCAGAATGCGATTACATCCCGCGCAAGCCTAATGAAGCCGTGGAAGAGCGCATTGTACGTTTCCGTACCGTGGGCGATATGACCTGTACCGGCGCCGTGGAATCCGAAGCGTCCACACTGGAAGAGATCATCCAGGAAGTAGCCTCCAGCCGCACCACAGAAAGAGGAACCCGGGCTGACGACAAGCGCTCTGAAGCAGCCATGGAAGATCGTAAAAAGCAAGGTTACTTCTAACAGAACCGGTAGCACTTATCCTAACAATCTGCAAAAAAGCATTCATGAGTAAAGAACAATTTGACCGTAACGGTTATCTGAATATGGAACTGCTCCGTTTCACTACAGCCGGTAGTGTGGACGACGGAAAGAGTACCCTCATCGGAAGGTTGCTGTATGACAGCAAATCTATCTTCCAGGATCAGTACGAAGCTATTGAAAGAGCTTCCCAGCAAAAAGGTGAAGAGCAGGTCAACCTGGCGCTCCTGACCGATGGTCTGCGCGCCGAGCGGGAACAAGGTATCACCATTGACGTAGCTTACCGGTACTTTTCCACTCCCAAGCGTAAATTCATCATCGCTGATACGCCGGGACATATCCAGTACACCCGCAACATGGTGACCGGTGCTTCCACTGCCAACCTGGCGATCATCCTGGTAGATGCCCGGAAAGGGATCATCGAGCAAACACACCGCCATTCCTTTATAGCCTCCTTGTTACAAATACCTCATATTGTGGTATGTATCAACAAGATGGACCTAGTAGACTGGGATCAGGCCACTTATGAGCGCATCCGTAACGAGTATAAAGCTTTTGCCTCCAAGCTCAATGTCAAAGATGTGCACTTTATTCCGATCAGCGCGCTGAAAGGCGATAACGTAGTGACCCGCTCTGAAAAGATGCCATGGTACGACGGCCCTACCCTGCTCTATTTACTGGAAACGATCCACATCGGAAGCGACCAGAACCATATCGACTGCCGTTTCCCTGTACAAAGCGTGATCCGTCCGCAAAAGACCGAATTCCACGATTACAGAGGTTTCGCAGGCCGGGTAGCCGGTGGTGTTTTCAAAAAAGGAGACAAAGTAATGGCACTGCCTTCAGGCTTTACATCTACCATTAAGTCTATTGATACATTTGACGGTGAGGTGGAAGAAGCTTTCGCACCGATGTCCGTAACCATCACCCTGGAAGACGAGATCGACATCAGCCGCGGCGATATGATCGTCCGGGAAAACAATGTTCCATCTATGGGTCAGGACATCGACATGATGATCTGCTGGATGAATGAGGTAAAGCTCCGTCCGAATGGCAAATATATCATCAAGCATACTACCCGGGAATGCCGCTGTATTGTCAAAGATGTGAAATACAAGATCAACATCAACACCCTGCACCGGAATGAGGAAGACAAGGAGATAGGTCTCAATGATATCGGCCGCATATCTGTTCGCACGACCCTTCCGTTGTTCTACGACAGCTATACCCGCAACCGAATCACAGGCAGCGTGATCCTGGTGGATGAAGGCACCAATGAAACCGTAGCAGCAGGTATGATCATCTAAAATATATTCATATCAACCATGAAATCGGGAGTACTCAATGAGTGCTCCTTTTTTATTGGATGCAATTGGTCCGAATAATTCTTTCTACGGATTGTAAAAAGCAGGAAAACCGGCAATATCCGGCAGCATATTCAGTTAAGTAACAGACTTATTGTTTCAAAATATGAAGAAATTTAAATCCATCCTGATCGTAACGCTGGCAGCAGGCTTCCTGCTTAGCTCTATGTCCTCCTGTGTAGCGACCAAAACCAATGTCGGCAGATACAATGAGCTGCCCGAAGAGCCGTACCAGTTCTCAAAAGGTAAGCAACTCTGGTTATTCTGGGGATTATTGCCGCTGGGCAGAAAGAATGTCAGCACACCTTATGACGGCGATTGCCAGGTACATACACGGTTCAACTTCGGAGATGTCCTGATCAGCGCATTGACGGGAGGTATACTCACCTCTTATACTATTAAAGTCAATGTCAAGAAGGCTTCTGCACCTGCTTCCAGGTAATTTACTATCCATTCATTTGTTTGATCAGACCATATCAACCAGCCAGCTTACATTATTACAAGGCTTACAAGCACATCCACGTGGATACCCAGACCTGCAAAATATAAAAAATCCATTTGATGATTTATAGCTAAAAACTACACCAAGCCAACATTTACAGAATACTTGAGTAGTTTTGTTATATATAAATGAGTTAGCGGTCATTGAACACAGACCACCTGAGATAAAAAATGATACGTATGAAAATATTTTACGAAAAGCATAAGCCTGTTATTATTTTCTACTTATTAGCTTGCTTATTCTCTTGGCCATTTTTCCTATGGAGAGATGTATATAGCGACAGTTGGAACAATCTGAATATCCACTACCTGATAAAAATTAGTTTAATAATGTGGGGTCCTGGACTGTCTGCCATAATTTGTAGCTTTATTTTCAGAGACAGGACAAAAAAGACGATAACTTTTTTCGGAACATCGGTTGTTAAAAGCCTATTGTTTTGGGGTGTGCCGATGGCTTTGTTTTTAATTTTCGGATTCAAAGGTTATGAAGGTTCATACACGAATTTTGCTATTTATATAGCAGGAGCCTTCATTTTTACACTCGGAGAAGAACTTGGTTGGCGTGGTTTTTTGCAAGACCAACTCAATCACTTACCAAAATGGAAACGCTATCTTGCTATCGGGGCAATGTGGGAACTGTGGCACTTTACGACAAGAACGTTATCGGGAAATATGATTGCAAGAATATTGCGACCATTGATATTTATCGTTCCCAACTCTGTGCTTTCTTGGATATTGGGAGAAAGCGTAAATAAATCAAAATCCATAATCGTTGCTGTAACACTTCATTCCTGGATAAATATTCTGATTGAGTTCGGCAATACGAATACATACATCATCTTTGGATTATCCGTGCCTTTTTGGTGTTTTATGCTTTTAAAATGGGATAAAAACGAAATTGTAAATGCGAACACATAAAATTACACTTCTTCTTTTTCTGATAGCATCTTTAAAAACAGCAGCCCAAAACAGGTAAAACTTTATTGGAATAAATGCGAGTGTTACGGTTGAACCTTTTTATAACAAGGGCGAACTTGATGTCAATATATTTCCTTTTGTTTATCAACGAACAGTAACAAAAATAGCTGATTTGAGACTTACGTCTGTGTTGATTTGGGAATACGAAACAATGGAAACAGCATTAGTCATTTCGGATTAGAAACAGCGTTCCCTATTTTTTCAAAAAGAAAGAAGATAAAACAGAAATTTCAAAAGGCTTTTTATAGCACCTGTCATTAGCTTGACAAGAAATAGAATGGGCAACCACAATAACATAGGGACTTGGTTGAACCTGGATACAATCTATTGTTCGACAATAAATTCGCAATGTCTTTTAGTTTACAGATTGATGGGACATATTTTTGCTGCCGACAAATGGAGAAGCCACTTTGGAGCAAAAATAATTTTCGGGAAATGGCTGTGAATATAACAATACAACGAACCGCTAACAAGGTATAGCCAAAAGCAGGGCTGAACGACTTCGATTGGACATTTGTGCAAGGTTCAACATTTGTAATTCTATTCAACTTTTGTGCTCCGAGACCCGCCCAAACGCCAAGCCCCGAACCGTTAGCAGTAATTTATGACAAACAAGAGACTTAATCACATAGATTGATGAATTAAAAGAATGTCGGGAGAAAAAAATTTCCGGCATTTTTTATTTGTCGTAAAAGATAACCTTCCTGTCCCCTTTTTGGAGGGTTAATTGTCATATCACTGACGAGAAAATTTTAACTTCAAAAAGTAAGCAAGATCATGAAAGAGTTTTTAATGCTGATCAGGGAAAGTATCGATTACGGAGCACTTTCACACGAGGAAATGCAGGCTGATATTGAGCAGCATATGCGCTGGGTTGAAGAGCTGATGAAAAAAGGTCAGTTCAAAGACGGCAATCCCCTCGATGGAACCGGCACATATATCAAAGGGAAAGAAAGAATCGTAACAGATGGCCCTTTTATCGAAAGTAAAGAATGTGTGAGCGGATTTTATTTCCTGCTCGCCTCCTCACTGGAAGAAGCCACAGAAATAGCCAAAGGTTGCCCGGCCTTACTATCGGGCGCTACGGTAGAAATCAGGGAGATCATCCATACCGAAGATGCCCCGGCAGAATAAAGCACCTTCTGAACAGCTGACAGCCCATCTTTTCCGGGAAAACTCGGGAAAGATGGTTGCTGTTTTATCAAAAATATATGGCATTCATCACCTGGATCTCATCCTGGATGCCGTTCAGGACACTTTTGAGACGGCGCTTTCACAATGGCGCTTCTCCGGTGTACCGGAAAATCCACCGGCCTGGCTGATGCGGGTGGCCAGGAACAAAGCGCTGAATGCCATACAACGGGCCGGCAAGACGACTCCGCTCCTGTCCTGCGAAGATCAGAAATACCCCGAATGGCAGAAAGATCCGGATCTCAACGCTGTTACAGACAGCCAGCTGCAACTGTTGCTCGCCTGCTGTCAGCCGGAACTATCTGTCAGAAACCAGATCATCATTACCCTGTATACACTTTGCGGATTCGGTGTTCCTGAAATCGCCAATGGCCTGCTGATGCACACTGAGGCGGTCAAGAAGGCCTTAACCAGAAGCAAATCAGCACTCAAAAGTAACCCGGATATTTTCCGGCAGCAACCACACCATAAACTGTCACAGCACCTGGATACAGTACAAACCATTCTCTATCTTCTCTTTAATGAAGGATACAAATCCACCCGGTCAGACCAGGGCATCAATAAAGATCTTTGCTACGAAGCTATCCGCCTCATGAGAATTGTACAGGATTATGCTCCTTTCGACACTGCTTCCAGGGCATTGCTGGCGCTCATGTTTTTTAATATCTCCAGGTTCCCGGCGCGGATCACTTCCGATGAATGGTTGTCGCTCGAAGAACAAGAAAGAAACCTTTGGGATGCAACATTTATCCGGGAAGGTTTTATTTACCTGAAACAAGCTTCTTCAGGTCCCATCCTCAGCCGGTTCCATATCGAAGCTATGATCGCTTCCATTCACTGTACAGCACCGGAGTTTGAACAGACAGATTGGGAAAAGATCGTTCAGCTATATAAAATGCTGGAAAGCACGCACCCCGAAAGCTTTTCCATAAAGATCAACCGGATCATAGCTGAAAGCTACCTCTCTCCTCCCGACCCACTGATCAGAGAACTTCTCCGGCTGGAGACAAATACCGGAACAGCATATCACTTCCAGTTGCTCACCACGCTCGGTCATCTCTATAAAAAAGCTGATTTTTTGACGGATGCGGTCATCGCTTACACCCGTTCTCTGGAATATGCCCAATCTGCCATGGACCAAGCCTTCATAAAGAAGATGATCAGCCAGTGTACATAAACTATTCAGGTAAACCTTCTGAGTGCTTTTGTTCTTCTGACAAAACTTTTTTCAGCGTATACGACTGAGATGAACCGTCAGCCGGCGGGTTCTCTACCGGTATGACTTCTACTTCTATCCGGTATTCATAACCTTCTTTGTACTGAAACCCGTTGATCTCGTTGTAAAACAGCTCCCAGCTGCTATTGCCGTCACGTTTGACCAGGTAACATTGCTGCAAGGCAACTCCCGTACAACTGGTCCGTTGGGATGCAATTGTCCAAAGCTCAGTTTGACCGATAAGCTTATTACCGCCGCAGGAAAAGAACAATATATTTGTCACCAATAAAAATGCAGCCAGCCATTTACTATTGATATTTTTCAACGTTTTATTCATCCTGCACCTCCTTTTCTGATCTAAGGTATAGATTTGTTTTCTCTAACGGTCAATTTTCAGCCAGGCATTTCCTGTTTCCGGGAACAGCACATTCACTATCCTTCCGAGAAAGAAATCAACTGCAAGTATTCCTCACTTTGAATAATTTTAAGTAAACAATACTGATATGTACCTCTTATCAAAGATATTAATAGCGATCGTTGCGATCGAACACATATACATTCTCTGGATTGAAATGTTTGCCTGGACAACTGTTGGCAGAAAGACGTTCAAGAGCTTTCCTGCCGAATTATTTGAGCCGACTAAAGCCCTCGCTGCCAACCAGGGGCTTTACAACGGGTTTCTAGCCGCTGGCCTTATATGGTCTTTATGCATACAGGATCCCGCATGGTCATTTAAAATAGCCTTATTCTTCCTGTCCTGTGTTATTATTGCCGGCATTTATGGAGCGGTCACCGCTTCCAAATCCATATTTTTCAAACAAGCATTACCTGCAGTACTGGCCTTGCTGACAGCACTTGCCCAAAATATTTATCCTTAAACCGATCAATCGTATAACGCAGCAAGGTCCTGGTTCTCAGCCAGCTTCTGATATATTCCCGATACGTGCCGCATTGTGCTGGCATAAGCTGCATCTCCGCTGCTGATCCTGTGGACGCCCCAGTTTTTCCAATCCTCATATGTTGGGCCATCTTTTACTGCAAATACATTCAAAGCCAAACTGGTCGCTGATAAGACCTCTCTCACATCCGCTTCTTTCAGAATCAGCGGTACAAACAGACCGTCAGCACCAGCTGCTTCATACAGCTTTGCGCGGCGGATCGTCTCCTGCAATGCTTCAGGATGCCTGGTTACATAGGTATCTGTCCGCAGGTTGATGAATACAGCCGCATCATTTTCTCTCAGGTTCCGGACGATCGATCTCAGTTTATCAGCAAACACTTCCCCATCTTCCAATGTTCTTTTACCCTGCTCATCCGTGACCGAATCTTCCAGGTTGACACCTACAACGCCCATTCTGGCCAGATGAAGGATATGTTCTGCCACGACCTCCGGGTCCTTTGAATACCCGCTTTCTATATCTACCGACACAGGAACTTTGACAACATTCAGCACGTATGCGACCGTTCTGTATAACTCTTCAAATGTCAGGTTGTTACCATCTTCTTTTCCCATGGCATTAGAGATCGCATGACTGGAAGTACCTACGGCCTTTATACCGGCTTTTTCTGCCAGCTGCGCACTGTGCGCATCCCATACATTCGCCAATATCAACGGTTCTCCTTGTTGGTGCAGCTCTTTAAATTTCTGTATGCTCATAACCTTTATATTTTAGTTGAATGAATAAATAGGTGATCATCACCTTCTTTTCAAAATATCCGATTTCAGCAGAGATGTCAAGTAAAGACAGCTGCCAGGAAGAAGAATCGTCCCGCTGATAAGTTTTTATAACGAAATGTATATATCCCGGAAACGACCCTTAACATTCTATTTCCGATATTTGCAGCATCATGGAAAAGCGCAAACGTGTAGTGGTCGGTCTGTCCGGCGGAGTGGATTCCAGTGTCACCGCCCACCTGATGATCGAACAGGGATATGAAGTCATCGGGCTGTTCATGCGCAACTGGAATGATGAATCCGTGACGATCAACAACGAATGTCCATGGGTAGATGACAGCAATGACGCCCTGATTGTAGCAGAACAATTAGGGATCCCTTTCCAGGTGATCGACCTGAGCGCTACTTATAAGGAACGCATCGTAGATTATATGTTCCATGAATACAGTGTGGGCAGAACGCCTAACCCGGATGTGCTCTGTAACCGGGAGATCAAGTTCGATATCTTTCTCAAAACAGCACTTTCACTCGGTGCTGATTATGTGGCTACCGGGCATTACTGCCGGAAAGAAACCGGGATCATTGACGGAAAACCGGTTTACAAGCTGCTGGCCGGTGTCGATAAAAATAAAGACCAGAGCTATTTCCTGTGTCAATTGACGCAGGAGCAGCTTCACTACGCACTCTTTCCGATCGGAGAACTGACTAAACCGCAGGTAAGAGAAATAGCCGCAAAGGCAGGACTGGCAACTGCAGCCAAAAAAGATTCCCAGGGACTCTGCTTTATCGGAAAGGTCCGCCTGCCGGAATTTCTTCAGCAGCAACTTGAACCCAAACAAGGCCAGGTCGTAGAGATTCCGGCCGATCTGCCGATGTTACAGATACCTGATTACGAATATGACCAGGTACCGGCGGAGCAGTTACCCATACTGGCCGCCAGGATGTCTTTCCGGCCGGAACAAGGGAAGGTCGTCGGTACGCATCGGGGTGCGCATTTTTACACAATCGGTCAAAGGAAAGGTTTGGGCATAGGCGGATACGACTTGCCGATACTGATCATCGGAACAGACACTATTGACAATATCGTCTATGTCGGCAAAGGGGAAGAACACCCGGGACTCAACAGGCCGGCATTATTCATAGGCGGATCAGAACTGCATTGGGTCCGACCGGACCTGGCTATCCGTGAAGGAGAAAAAGCGGTTTACAGTGTCCGGATCCGGTACCGGCAGGCACTGGAAAAAGCCTGCCTGTACAGAACAGCGGAAGGATTATATGTTGTCTTTGAGCGGCTGCAGCGCGGGATCGCTCCGGGACAGTTTGCAGCCTGGTATCAAAATGATGAGCTGATCGGCTCGGGTGTGATCAGCTAAATCCAAAAATTGGCCGGCAGATCATCTGTAATTTCTTTTATAAAGGGTATTTTAGATGCAAACAATCACTGATATATGTCCACCAGACATGAAGCCGGAAGTAAAAGATATATGTTGGCAGATTTTGCCGCGGCTTTTATTGGTTGGTTGTTGTTCTTCATCCAGCGGAGAAACAATATTGAGCACGTTCCTTTTGAACATGCCAGATTCATAGACGATCCTAATTTTATAGCCGGTGGTCTTGTAGTCAGCTGCTTCTGGGTATTCGTATTCACACTCACGAACAGCTATCACAATATCTATGAAAAATCCAGGACATCCGAAGTGCTTAAAACGCTGATCATCAGTCTATTCGGCAACATTTTCCTGTTTTTCCTGCTGGTGCTCAATGATAACATATCCGACTACAAAGACTACTATTACCTGATCTGGGCATTATTTTCCACACATATCATTCCTACACTGACCTTCAGGCTGATCTTGCTGTTCAAGGCCAAAACAGACATGCGGAACGGAAAGGTATCTTTTTCCACCTTATTGATCGGGAACCATAAGGATCTCCCGGCGCTGTACAAAGAAATCGTTGACAATAAGCAGAACCACGGACTGGATATACAGGCCATATTAACCGACTCTCCTGAAAAGATAACCGATAAGCCGCTTTTAAGAGGTTCTTCCAATAATATCAGTCCGCTCATAGAAAGCCATTCATACAGGTATGCGATCCTGGCTCTTTCCAGGGAAGAAAAGGATAAGATGCCTCAATACATCCGGCTGCTGGATGAAAACGGGATTGCGATCAAGCTGCTCCCGGAACTGACAGATTCACTGACCGGCAATATTAAACTTACCAATCCTGTCGGCGCTCAACTGGTAGATGTAGACACCGATATTATGAAGCCCTGGCAACGGGTGGTCAAAAGAGGCTTTGATCTGTTCGTATCACTAAGTGCGCTCCTGCTCCTTTCTCCACTGATGATCGCGATCGCTATCCTCGTGAAACGTTCTTCTCCCGGACCGGTGTTATACAGGCAGGAAAGGATCGGCTTCAAAGGAAAACCTTTTACGATCTACAAATTCAGATCCATGTATGTGGACGCAGAAGCTCACGGGCCTCAGCTCTCCAAAGACGGAGATGAAAGAACAACTGGGATCGGTCATTTTATCCGGAAATACCGGCTGGATGAGCTTCCCCAGTTTTATAATGTGCTCACAGGAGAAATGTCTCTTGTAGGTCCCAGACCGGAGCGAGCGTATTTCGCCAGGCAGATCATCGCACAGGCTCCGGAGTATAAGTATGTTTACAAGATCAAACCGGGCATTACTTCCTGGGGAATGGTTCGCTACGGCTATGCTTCCAATACGAAAGAAATGCTTGAAAGAATGAAATATGACTTATTGTATATCAACAACTTTTCCCTTCTAATGGACCTGCGGATATTGATCTATACCGTACTGACCGTTATCAAGGGCAGAGGGGTATGACCGACACCCCTATCCTCCGCTTATTGTTTGATGAATTGCTTGGTCAGGATCGTTTGTGAGCCCTGTATTCTCATGAAATAGTTTCCGTTCGGCAGCGTCGATATATCCAGGCGATTCTGGTGCGTACCGCTGTCCAATCTTCTCTCGATCAGCAGCTGACCGAAACTATTGAACACCTGGGCGTACACTTCTTCCTTTACATCTACCAGGCTGATAGTGACATGATCATAGGCCGGGTTCGGATATACTGTCACGGAAGTACCGGATTCGAAGTAAATGGAAATGATCGGGCTGTATTCTTTGGTTCCGTTATAATCGACCTGCTTCAACCGGTAATAGTTAATGCCCTGATAAGGAACAGCATCGGTATAGGTGTAGTTGATTTCAATATTGGAATCGCCTGCGCCCGGCACTTCGCCGATACTGGTAAAATTAATTGCATCGCGGCTGCGTTCGATCTCAAACTTGTAATTATCTTTTTCGCTGGCTGTTGCCCACTGGAGCAAAGAAACCGTTCCCTGTGCCTGGCCGCTGAAGGACAATAATTCGATTGGTAAAATAGATGCCGCGCTGAATATTGCCAGGCGCTCAAAGCTTCCGCCCAGCACAGCGTCTGCCTCAGATTTTGTCATGCACAGCCAGTCCTGCATGATCGTTGTATAGACCTGCCTGAAATCAAATTGCATGGCTACCTGGTCATTCACAGTAGCATTAGCAGGAATGACAGGAGATGTTCCCAACATGCCCGGAACCGGGTTAGCAGCACTCAGGCTGGTGTTCAAAGCAGCACCGAAAAAGAAGACCGGCGCGCCTACACCATGATCCGTACCAGAGCTGGCATTGCTCTTGATCCGCCGGCCAAACTCACTGAAGGTCATGCCGGTTACCAGCTCTTCTTTACCCATCAGGCGCAGATCCTCCTGGAAGGCTGTAATCGCGTCGGAAAGCATCTTCAGGTTGACAGCATGTGATCCCTGAAGCTTGTCGGTACCTTCCACCTGGTATTCATGTGTATCGAATGTCCTGGGGTGATTGACAACATATATAGGTGTCTTCAACCCGCCATTGATCAACCGGGCCACCATCCTTAGCTGATCTCCCAGCGGGTTACCCGCCGGGTATGTTGCGGATTGTGATTGAGGACGGTTATAGGCTGTCTGGATAGACGACGTATAGGCATTGCTCTGGTCCTTCATCAGGCGCAAAAAGGTCAGCTCAAATCCGTAATCGTTCTCAGGTGCAGGATCTGCAATACCGTTGATCACATTCATCAGGCTGTTCGGATCTGAAGTGCTGTATCCCATGTTCATGTTCGGTCCCTGCAATGAGAAAGGTAAAGTAGAACCGATCTGTATCGCCAGCGGGTCCGGCATCCCGGCATTCGGATACCCGTTGGGGAACCCGGGATACAAGGTATCCAGCGCTCTGCCCAACCAGCCGCTGTCCAGCACCACATCGCTGTTGGAAGCAGTCAGCCAGATATCCGTGGCTCTGAAATGGCTGAAATTAGGATTAGGATAAGACACCCCTTGCACGATCATCAGCTTTCCTTCATCATACAGGTTTTTCATGCCTGTCATAGCCGGGTGCAATCCTGTCGTGATGTTATTATTGAGTCGCAGTACAGCACTTTCATCCATTAATATATTGGAACGGGCCGTGTAAAGGTTACCCCACTGATCCAATGGCAGAACGGTATTCAATCCGTCATTCCCACCTTTCAATTGTATGATCACCAGCGCTTTACCACATTCGGAAGCCGCTCTGGCCATGACGTTGAGCGCCTGGTTCTCAATTACATCCGCCGCCAGTACAGGTAATCCTTTCAGGAACAAGGGTGCTGAAAAAATTGTACCTGTCTTTAAAAAACTTCTTCTCTTCATTTTGTCGCGATGTAAAGGTTAGGTCAATTGAAATTCCGCCAGCTGTAAAAGATTGGCAAATAAGCTTCTCAAGCGCGCTTTAACAATATTCTCATTGGTCAGCGTAGGGTTACTGATATAAGTGTCCCAGGCGCTGGTCCAGTAATTATCATTCACCTGCTGATACAGCAGTGTATCCCGCTTGATCGTTTCCTTCTGTTCCGGACTCAGATCCACCGGTAGAAGGTATTTGACACATTCTGTAACCAGCAGATCCGGATCCCTGCAGGTAGCATTCGGAAACTGCTTGACAAAAGGCAGTTCGCTGAGCTGAATAAGCGTCAGCAGACCATTTGCTCCGGAAATAAACCCGCTAAAGAGCACCTGCAGGTAATTGAAGCGCTTCTGGATCGTATTGGTATTGATCCAGTATTGATAAAAAGAAGGATTCTGATAATATGCCGGCCACCCGGAAACATTCGGCACCTCTCCCATTACCTGGTCAATGGTATCCAGAACAGCTTCACTGATCGTATACCAGAGCTGGTACTGGGCATGATGATTGGTCTGATCTGCAACATTATGCGTAATATTCAAGGATCTCATTGAACCTATGACCAGGTCAAAAGGTGATTTGATCATCACGCCCCTGTTGGCCATGTCATAAAAGTGCTCACTCTTGAATAACTGCTTCAGCACAGGAAGCATTTCCCAATTGTTGTTCACCAATGTCTGCGCCAGCGGCTGGATGATATTGGTCTCTATATTTTCATCAATGTCATAGTAAACAAAAAACCTGTACAATCTCCTGCATACATACCTGGAAACCACCTCACTTTTGGCAAAGATCATATTGATGAACTTGTCCAGCTCATCCGCTCCGGTCCCGGTAATGACTGTATTATTGAAGAATGATGAAAATTGCTTATTGGTTGTGTCGTGCAACAGACTTACAAAAGTAGTAACAGGATCCGGCTGGTTGAGGTTCTGCACTCTCCACCCGGTTAATACCTTTGCCGCCTGTATTACATCTTGTTGTGTATATTGGCTATCCGGCCCTTTACCCAGGGTAAAAAGCTCCATGATTTCCCGTGCAAAATTCTCATCCGGTGCCGCTTTGGAGTTAGCCTGGTTATTCAGGTAGTACATCATCGCCGGCTGGGTTGCCATGGTCCTGATCAGCGACTTGAAATTACCGGTCGCAAAATCCCTGAACATCTTCATATAATTGTAGCAAATCCGGGCAGAATTATTGGCACAATAAAGATTTGCAGATTCGAGAATATCATCAAAATCCACCGGGATGAAATGATACCAGAACCAGACCATCTTTTCGCGGATAGTGATATCCTTGTTCAGCGCCTGCCCCAGCAGCCACAGTTTCAGTCCCTCTGAACGATAAGCATTGGTAAGGATTCCTGCAGTATAAGAGTTGAAAGCGCTTTTTACCCAGCTAGAACCATATGGAACACCATTTTCATCTGCAACAAGATTCTGATACCAGTTAACCGGTTCCGGCGGCGGTGTCGGATTGACCTGCAAAACCAGGTCTACCGCCTGCGACATCGTCAGCAGTTTCAATATATCGACCTCTATCTTTTTATAGCCGAAGCCAGTTCGCCGGAGCAGATGCAGCATTTCCCTGTCTGTCCACTGACCTGTATATGGCGCCAGCCCACTTGTAATGTTTCCGATTCTGGCCGTAGATGCAGAAGATCCCAGATTCAGATCCTTCCTGGCGTATTTTTCGAAAAGTGCATCTACCTGTGTCTCCTTTTTTTCCTTCTTCAACCCCCAAGGAGAAATCAGAGGCTCTTTCAAAAAGTCCCTTTTTTCCATTCTTTATTGAAGATATAACATCAAACAGAGGCCTTAATCACTATTTACAGTGATATTTAAAAAATATTAAAATATTCTTTTCACAAGCTGTTTAAAACTTAAAATCAATAACTTATAAAGAAAGACAAGTGCACCACCTGAGAAATAAGCCTTCTCTCAAGATTAACTAATTATGCATAATCATATATATTATGCATTTAAGAGTGCATAAATACGCTGAGGAACACCGGTGATCTCCCGTTGGTGATAATCATAGCAGACAATCCCCGTCCTCAGCATGATCATTTTTTTCCCTGATACAATTTTAGTTAACCGGATCAAAAGATCAAACGAACACTCGGAAACGTTATCCACAGCAACCTCTACCCTTATTTCTTCTCCAAGGAATCCTTCTGCCAGGTAAGCAATGGTATGATTGGCGGCAATCACCCCCGGAAAGCTGACTTTATCCAGCTCATCCCAACCGATCGATCTTAAAAATTCACTCCTCAATTCATTGGCCCAGATCAGGATCCTTTCATTGGCCATATGCTGAGCATAATTTATATCTTCCTCTTTAATAACACGTTGTGTAGCATACAGCACCCGCTCAGGGAAATCGATCTTCACTTTTTGCATGAACGCTAAAGCTCAGTAATAAACTTTAGAGAAACATTACTTTTAAAACATTTTAATCTTACGTAACAATTCCTTAAAATAGCAATCAACTTGTGAGAACCTGTCAACTTTATCAACATAAACAAAAGTATATATTCATGAAGACATCCAATATCCAGAGCTTTGAAGCCTACCAGGAAGCTTATACATTCAGTGTCCGCCAGCCGGAAGCATTCTGGGCCAGGCAGGCAGAGCGCCTAACCTGGAGCAGGAAATGGGATACAGTGCTGGAATGGAACTTTGATGAACCTGATGTGCAATGGTTTAAAGGCGGACAGATCAACATCACTGAAAACTGCCTGGACCGGCACCTTCAGCAAAGAGGTAATAAAATAGCGCTGATCTGGGAACCCAACGATCCTAAAGAACGCTTTCAGCGGCTGACCTACCGGGAACTGCATGAAAAGGTCTGCCAGATGGCCAATGTGCTGAAGCGAAATAACGTACAAAAAGGAGACAGGGTCTGCATCTATATGCCGATGATTCCTGAGCTGGCCATATCCGTACTGGCCTGTGCTCGCATAGGCGCCATTCATTCTGTGGTATTTGCCGGGTTTTCCGCTTCTGCGCTGGCAGACCGCATCCAGGATGCAGGTGCCAAAGTAGTGCTCACCAGTGACGGGCTGAACCGCGGCGCTAAACAGATTCCTGTCAAACGCGTAGTAGACGAAGCCTTAGAGCATTGCCCGTCGGTAGAAAAAGTGATCGTAACGGAACGGCTGGGATGGGCAGTCGACATGAAGACCGGAAGAGATGTTTATCTTCATGATGAGCTCAAAGAAGCAGACAAGGTATGTCCGCCTACCCCGATGGAAGCTGAAGATATACTATTTATCTTGTATACGTCCGGATCTACAGGAAAACCGAAAGGTGTCGTGCACACGACCGGCGGATATTCGGTGTTCATCGACTATTCTTTCAGGAATGTATTCCAGCTGGAAGAAAGTGATATTTACTGGTGTACTGCCGATATCGGTTGGGTGACAGGACACTCCTATATATTATATGGTCCTTTGCTGGCCGGCGCTACTACAGTGATGTTTGAAGGAATTCCTACTTACCCTGATGCAGGAAGATTCTGGCAAGTCTGTGATAAATTTGGTGTCACGCATTTTTATACCGCTCCGACGGCGATCCGCTCCCTGATGGCTGCAGGAGAAGACCATGTATTATCTTATAGCCTGGACTCACTCAAAGTACTGGGATCTGTAGGCGAACCGATCAACGAAGAAGCCTGGCACTGGTACAATCTCCATGTGGGTAAGGAAAGATGCCCGATCGTCGACACCTGGTGGCAGACAGAAACGGGCGGCATTATGATCTCTTCACTGGCAGGCATCACACCGACCAAACCGGCGCATGCGGCTTTCCCTTTACCAGGTATTCAACCGGTGCTGCTGGATGGAGAAGGTAACGAAATAGAAGGCAATAATGTGGAAGGCTACCTGTGCATTAAGTTTCCATGGCCGGCTATCCTCAGAACGACTTACGGCGATCATGAGCGATGCAGACAAACTTATTTTTCCACTTATAAAGGCTATTATTTCACCGGTGACGGCGCCAGACGAGATGAGAACGGCCTGTACAGGATCATCGGACGGGTGGACGATGTAATCAACGTTTCCGGTCACCGGTTCGGAACAGCTGAAATAGAGAATGCGATCAACCAGAATCATAAAGTCGTAGAATCTGCGGTAGTAGGTTATCCACACGATATCAAAGGTCAGGGCATTTACGCTTTTGTTATCCTGAAAGGTGATATAAAAGCCGAAAATCCGGACCATCTGAAAGGCGAAATAATAGAAACCGTGGTGGCTGAGATCGGTAAAATTGCCAAACCGGATAAGATACAACTGGTCAGCGGCCTGCCTAAAACCCGCTCCGGGAAGATCATGCGCAGGATCCTCAGAAAGATAGCGGAAAACGAATTAGGCAGCCTTGGAGATACCTCCACCCTGCTGGATCCGCAGATCGTAGATGAGATCATCGCAGGAAAACTATAAAGGCTATTTCTCATTTTTATACAAAGGAGTCTGTAAAGACGCGAAGGGGTGCCATCTGCATCCCTTCACTGTTTACAGCCGGAAAGGAAAAAGATTTATTAGCGCTATATTGAGACAAAATCAACCCGGAACACTTTAAATATCATGGATCAGGAACTGGTCATAGCACAAACCAAACGATGGATCAGAGAGATCGTTATCGGTCTCAATTTCTGCCCTTTTGCCAACCAGGAATTCAAAAATGATACGATCAAATACCTGGTTACGGAAACGAAAGATATGAGCCTGGCCATGCAGTTCCTCATTAGGGAATGTGTTTACCTGGATCAGCACGAGGAAACTGCGACAACACTCATCATCTTTAGCGAAGGTTTCAGGGATTTTGACGAATATCTTTATCTCGTGAACCTGTGTGAAAAGCTGATCAGGAAGCAACGGTATGAAGGTATTTACCAGGTGGCCAGCTTCCATCCCGACTATACTTTCGAAGGCGAAGATCCTGACGATCCTGCGAATTATACCAACCGGTCCATTTATCCGATGCTGCACATTCTGCGGGAAGAACAGCTGGAAAATGCGCTGGATAAATTCCCTGATCCATACACCATTCCCGAAAAGAATATTGCCCTCGCCAGGCAAAAAGGGTTGAAGCAGATGCAGGCGCTCAGAGCAGCCTGTCTATAACCGGTGTACCGGCAGGGTCATACAATGCGGTCCTCCTCTTGCCCTGGAAAGCTCTGCAGAAGTAATGGTAATGATCTCTTCATAAGTACGTTCCAGGTATTCCTTTCCATATTCTGTTTCCTGGAGCAGATGCCGGGCATCGATCGTTGTAAAACCTGCATTTTTAAGTGCATGTAATGTGTGCACATTCCGCTCATATGAAAAGGCTACACCCGGTTTGACCGCTACAAGATTGGCACCGTCCGTCCATTGTTCCCGAGCGTCAAACGGACTGATCCCGTTACCGCAGGGAATACACCGGATCCCCGGGTATATTTCCTCCATCAGCTCCCGGAGCGAAGAACAACGGTTTTGCCGGCCATCTGCATCATAAGAACAGATCTGGATATTTCCGTCAAATACCAGCGGCGCATAGCCGATACAGGCATTTTCACTGATACAGGTAAAAACAGTGTCCAGGTGCATGCAGTAACGTTCCGCAGGCAGATCCACAGAGATGACATGATGTACAATACCTTTCTCCAGCAGCGTTTCTTTCAGGAGGTCAAATCCGGCAGCATTGGTGCGTTCACTGAGCCCGGTCAGCAGGTAATCTTTATGGACCAGCATCACATCTCCGCCTTCTATTGAAACTTCTTTTTCAAAATGCTCAAGGGTAACAAAATCAATGATCTTCCCTTTAAAGGAAGCAAACAGCGGATGATGATGTACTATGAATTTGAACAAAACAGATTCCCGCCAGCGGGCCGGTTTGCTCATTTTACAGATCACAATATGATCATTGATCACACATCCCAGGTCTCTGGTAAACACCAGATTAGGCAACGGCTTCAATACGGGCTCCTTGGTCTCCGGATGCAGACCGGCTACCAGCACAAAAGTTAACTCCCGTGCATTCAACCCGGATAAGAAAGTGATCTTCTCCTCCGGAAGCTTTTCGATCTGCCGAACAAAAGACAACAATGCTCTTTTAACATCTTTATCTTCCAGCACTGTTTCCAGTAAAGCTTCTATTTCATACACATGCTCCTCCCCGATCAGGTATCTTAATGCCTGGGTGAAGGCAAAATGTTCCTCGATCATCCTCGGCAGGAATACGATATCATCATATAGCAGCTGCTCCGCTATCTCCGGCGTAATATACCCGATCCCGATATCCGGTTCGTGGATGATCACTCCGGATAATTGTCCAAACTCACTCCTTACTGACATAACTACTAACTTAATGTTCGCTCAATATCCAAGGTTTCCTCGCTGTTTCACATCAGTACAGGAACATTTTCATGCAGTACACACTGCCGCCGGATTTGATGAATTCACCCGTACCTATTTCCAGTACGTGACAATTGCAGCGCTCCAATACCCGTTTCATATGCTCCGAACCATGCTGGATCACGGCATATTTACCACCTTCACCATCTCTGAGCACCAGGGCATTCAATGCAAAAGTATTGACCGCCTCTTCCTCAGGAATTTCATACACATGTCTGAATACTTTGCGGATCGACAGCAGGCTGTCTTCACTGAAGGCGGCCGGGCACAACGCCACATGATCCTCATCAACAGGAACAAAACAGGTATCGAGGTGATAAAAATTTTCGCTGATCAGCTGCAAAGGAATAACAGGTGTTTCCAACTGCCGGCTGAGATAAGCCGCTGCTGAATAGCTCGTCCTGAAACCATATCCCATCCAGATCAGCCGCCGGCCGGGATGCGGGATCAGATCGCCGTTACCTTCTACCATTATTTCTTCCGGCACCCGGATCAGGTGATAACCTGCCCGGGAAAAGTAATCTCTGAAAAAAGCCGCTTCCTGCCTGCGGCCTTCATGCCGCATATTGCTCACCACCATCAGCTTCCGGCCGTCCCGGCCCAACCAATGAAAAACCGGGTTGGCACAAAAAACCATATCTACCAGCCCTGCAGCTCCTTCTACCGTAACCACTTCCGACAAAGCACCTTCAACGATCAGGCTTTCGAAAGTATCTTTCAGCGCGTGCCATTCCGCAAACGCTGTTTCCTTATCAATTTTACCCAATTGCTGCTCCATGTATGGATTTTTGACATCTATTACGTCAAAATAACGGGGCGTAACCATTAACAAGCCGCCCGGTTCGGCCATCCGCTCCAATTGTCTTACCTCAAAATCTATTTCCGGGTATGAATACACACTATCTCTCATCGGATCCGTTGCTTTTTATAAGTTACTATTTAATCCTCAATGAAACCAGACCGGCACTGTACAAAATAGATCGTGAAAGAACGGAAAGCGCTGCTGCTACCATTTTTCACACTTATAATTTTCACTAGATTTATGGACGTTATCACTCATACATATATGCAGCCAACCGGACTCGAGTTTTTAGAAGAAATCTATGAATGCCATACCAGTACTCTTTCTATAAAAGACAAATACCCCAAGCTGAGAACCATCCTGGAACGGGCGGCCAAAGCGCTGACCATGGATCTCACCATACAATTCCCTGACCTTTATTCCCGGCTCAATTACCTCTGTGATACCCGTAAGCTCAACAAAAAAAGAACTTACCTGATCAATACCATGCGGATACATGCCAATAAGGTTCTGCATGATGATTATCAGCCAGATGAAGATGAGTACCTGCTGGATATCAAATCCTTGTCACTGACCATAGGACATTTTTACCAGGTACAGGTTCCTTTCAAGCTTCAGAAATTCTTTCCTTCCGGCGACCTGGTCAGGCATCAGAACGGTTCAAATGCCAAGCTGGCCAAGCTCAGGATCATTGTAAGTGAAATATCAGGCGGGTTTATATGGGGAATGGCAGATGAAATCCCGACGGAAGATCCGCTCAGGATCCGGTACAATGTAGAAAAGATCAATGATGCCTTTGCCGACACCATCCGGCTGCTCAAAAAGGGAAGTCTCATCAATATCGTGGACTTCCGGGTCGAAGAAGACAATACTTATGTGCCGGATATGATCATCCTGGAGCCGGACTACCTCGTGGATATCAGCTCCATTGCAGAATGCATTAAAGAATACAGTGTTCATCCTTATAATTACTTCATCAACAAGCTGAATATAAAGGAAAACACCACGCCTATCTTGCTGGGTAATATGGCCAACTGTTTCCTGGATGCTTTCGTCAACGCCCGGTCTGAGGATGAATTCACCTATAACAGTCTCATGAAAGAGATCTTCCGGCAAATGCCTTTCGAGTTATCCACCAACACAGACCTGGACACACCGGATGAGCGTAAAAAGTTTTTTGAAAACAGTAAGCAACAGTACAACAACATCCGGCGGGTTGTCCTGGACACTTTTCCCAAAAACAATATCGATAAGACCGGCAGCATCCTGGAACCCAGTTTCATTTGTGAGCAGCTGGGCATACAGGGCCGGCTGGACTTCCTGAGCATAGGAGGTAAAGGAAGACCCACTACCGTCATAGAGCTTAAATCCGGAAGAGCACCCTACCCTGACCAGGATCACCGGCTGATCGGCGATAATCACAGAGCGCAGCTTTTCCTTTATCAGATCGTCATACAGCGGGTCTTAGGATTGAAATTTAAAAATATCAACAGTTACCTGTTGTATTCCAGGTATACCGAAGAAAGCGCCAACCTGCGCAAGGTCATACCTTTTATGGAAGGGATCAAAGCGATCCTGAATGTCCGCAACCAGATCGTAGCTATAGAAAAAAGCATTGCAGAAGAAGAACATGTCGCTCAGAACCTGGTCAACCGGATCACGCCGGCCACCCTGCTGAATAAAGGAGGGCAAAACGAGAAGTTTCTCAGGAATTACATCATCCCGCAGATCGAACAATTTAAAGCACCTTTTCTCAAAAGTTCGGCGCTGGAGCTGTCTTATTTCTACAGCCTGTTTTCGTTCGTATCCAGGGAACACTATATTTCCAAAGCCGGAGATGCAGCGTATGACTCCTCCAAGGGACATTCCGCGCTCTGGAACGCTTCGGTCACTGAAAAGCTGGAATCCGGAGAGATCCTGACCGGGCTAAAGATAACAGACAATGCCGCCGACCAGGATATTCCGGTCATCCGGCTGAAAATACCGGAATATGAAGAAAGCTTCCTGTCCAATTTCAGGCAAGGTGACATTGTCATCCTGTATGAAAAAAACAAGATCACAGATAATGTAACTAACAAGCAGATCTTCAGAGGTACGATCATTTCTCTCAGTCACCAGGAAATCAGCATCCGGATCAGGTACCGCCAGAGCCATAAAGATGTACTTTCGGAAGATAACTATTACGCTGTAGAGCATGATTTCCTGGACTCTTCCTATAATAGCATGTACAGGGGATTATACAGCTTCCTGATGGCCAACCAGGACCGGAAAGATCTGTTACTCCACCAACGACAGCCGGAAACCCTCCCGTCCGTCCGGCTCAACGGTCGGTATCTTTCCCCGAAAATCGATGAAATAGTGCTGAAAGCCAAGCAGGCAAAAGATTACTTCCTGCTGGTGGGCCCTCCGGGCACGGGAAAGACATCAGTAGCCCTGAAATCGATTGTTGAAGAATATTATACCGACCCTTCCTGCAATATCCTTTTACTGTCCTATACCAACCGCGCAGTAGATGAAATCTGCGAAGCCTTGAGCACCATTAGCACCGCTCCAGATTTTGTCCGGATAGGATCTGAATTCTCCTGTGATCCTAAATATCACCACCGGTTGCTCAATAACCTCCTGGCTCCGTTCAGCAGCCGCGAAGAGGTCAAAAACGCCATCCTTTCCCATCGCATATTTGTGGCTACAGTAGCAGCCATCTCCGGCAAGTCCGAACTGCTGAAGCTCAAACAATTTGATGTAGCCATTATCGACGAAGCCTCGCAGATACTGGAACCTCACCTGTTGGGTACCTTGACGGCCAAAACAGCCAGCGGCACAAACGCTATCCAGAAGTTCATCCTGATAGGTGATCATAAGCAGCTGCCTGCTATTGTTTTACAAAGTCCGTTTAACTCCCGGGTTCAGGACGACGCCTTACATGCCATAGGCCTGTTCGACAGAAAAGACTCATTCTTTGAACGGCTTTTCAACCTGCATAAACATGATCCTGCTTCTCCGCACTGGTCGATGCTTTACCGCCAGGGAAGGATGCACCCAGACATCGCACTTTTCCCCAACTATGCTTTTTATAATAACCAACTGCAGGCAGTACCTACCCGGCACCAGCTGACGCCCCTGGAGTTTGAAAAGTACGATCACGATTCTCCCATAGAAACACTTATCGCTACACAAAGACTGGCATTTATCCCGTCTGAACGGAATGAATCAGATAAATCCAATAAGATCAACTCTTATGAGGCTAATATAATAGTCAAATTAATATCAACGATTTATGATCTGTATTTAAAAAATAACCTGAAGTTCATTCCTGCGGAATCAGTCGGGATCATTACACCCTACAGAAGCCAGATCGCACTGATCAAAAAAGGGCTTCATGAACTCCAAAATCCGGAATTGATGCAGATCACTGTAGACACTGTAGAGCGATATCAGGGTTCACAAAGAGATTTTATCATTTACTCCTTCTGCGTCAATCAATATTCGCAGCTGGATTTCCTGTCCAATACCATATCAGAACAGGACAGGATCATTGACCGCAAGCTCAATGTAGCCATCACCAGGGCCAAAAAACAGTTCTTCGTGACAGGTAATGCAGAACTACTTTACAATAACATCATTTATTACCAGTTCATTGAATTCATCCGGTCGAAAGGCGGCTATATCAAATCCATGCCTGACAAATTTCTGGATAATAAATTTAAAATCAACAATATAAACTACAGCAATAAAGTTTCGGATGAACAGTTTACTCAGCATGAAGGATTTGAAAGGACCTTTGACCTGATCATCAGGAAAACATTACAAAATTACGAAGACACTGAGCTGCCTCACCGGATCGTAGGCTTTCCTGCCGACTATGTACAATTAGACGTGGTCAAATTCGGAAGAACGGATCTTAACCAGGACAAACCCCATGGATTAACCAGTCAACAGGTGAGCAATATTTATTGCTATTTCAGCATGCAGCAGGATTTCTACAGCACGCTGAGTATCTTCAGAACAACTGCAGATTTCCTGAACAACGCCTTCCAGAATACAGACAACCGGATCATGCTGATCGATTTCGGCTGCGGCCCTATGACTGCCGGACTGGCGTTCAGCCAGGTTTTCGATATTTCCCCGGATTTTCATTTCGACTATGTGGGAATAGATATATCAAGAGATATCCTGGATCTCGCTGAAAAATTCTCTCATACCAACCTGCTCAATATCAATACACAAATCACCTTATGTACTTCTTTCAGTGAAATTGATGATGACTACTGGAAAAGTACCTTCAAAGCGCCCAATACGGTCGTTCTGGATTTCTCCCATGTATTCGGCAATATAGACAATGAGCAAGCGATTGCCATTGCCGGAGATATCAGCACATTGCAGCGCCGCTACCCGCTCAACAAGTATATTCTGATCGTACAAAACACTTCTATTGAAAAAGACAGCAGATCTTATCTCAGTTTCAAGACATCCATCCGGGGATTTAAAAAGATACAGAAAGAGGTCTATCACGCTTATTTCTATACGAACTTCGACGGTGAAATCAGGAAAGACTATGAATTCTTTGAGGTATTTGTCAATGAATAAAGCTCTCTGGTTAACAATTTATTAGTTAAAAAAATCACATAGAATAACCTTCGCAAGCATTTCTTTTGTTTATATTCAATAGTGTTGTGTGTTACATCTGAATGGTCCGGACAGGATCCCGGACAGTCGGATAATTTTGAAAACAAAAAGAGCAAAACGGTATGATAGCAGGAAACAAAAAAAAGCATTCCGGACGGCTATACTATACCATCGCCTTACTGGCTGTTGTCTTTATTTTATATAAATACCTGTTTGAGCCGGTCACCATCGGCTATGATTTGTATTACTATATATTTATCTGGCTCCTGCCGGTGCTTTTCGGACTGGTGATCTATTCCAGGCTATTATACCACCGGCCCAATGTCATTTTTGCCAGGATCAGCACCTTTATGACGGCCTTGCTGCTTTCAGTAGTCACTTTCGGGCTGATCACTAATTTCCTTTTCAACCAGATCAACGGATACGCTGCAGACAAGAGCCCTGCGTTGGAATTTACCTGCGACGTGCTGGATTTCCAGACAAGCATGAACAAACAGATCGTCATCTTCAGATATGACGACCGGGATATGTCGCTAAGACTGCCAGGTGAAGAAATGAGACAATACCGCTCAGAAACACCTGAAGACTATATAATCAGCATTGTGGTCAGAAAAGGATTGTTCAGCACCTATCTGCTGGACCGCTATACTATCGGGAAAAGAGATTCCTAGCAAATCGTTTTTATTGATTGAAAATACCTGATATTTGAGCCCGGAAACAATAAAAGTTAAAATAATTAACCGGATAATGAACTATTTTACTCCCGCTTCATGTTGTTTCCTGACATGCGTTAAAATTCACACAGATCAAGATTCAATTTTTCTCTGCTAAATATGGATAATCTTATTAATCATCCCGGTGTCATAGCCACGTTTGCCGTTACTGTTGTCATCATGCTTATGCTGGACCTTGGTATCTTCAACAAGAAGAGTCACGCCATCAGCAATAAAGAAGCCCTCATCTGGTCTGTAGTGTGGATCGGCTTGTCCATGCTCTTCAGTGGTTTCATCTATTACACTATGGGTATAGAAAAATTTGCCCAGTTTCAATCCGCCTACTGGATCGAAAAGGCGCTTTCCGTCGATAACCTGTTCGTTTTCATACTCGTTTTCGGCTACTTCAAGGTACCGAAAGAGTATCATCACAAGATCCTTTTCTGGGGAATTATCGGCGCACTGGTGATGCGGGCCTTCTTTATTTTTGCAGGTGTAGGACTGATCAAGCTGACTTACCTGCCTGATTTCGAGCTTTTCGGATGGAAATTCATACTAGAACACGCAGAAGGTGTCCATGTCAACTATGACCTGAAAGAGTTCTTCAGACCGAATGTCGTACTGACCATCTTCGGATTATTCCTGATCTACGCAGGTATCACCTCCTGGTTCGCCGGTGATGAAGAAGAAAAAGATGAGGACTACAGCCAGAACCCGGGTGCGCGCCTTGTTAAAAGGTTCTTTAAGGTCAGCGATAAATTCCATGGCGATAAATTCTTCACAATCGAAAACGGTATCCGCGTAGCCACGCCGATGATGGTTGTCGTTGCAGTAATAGAATTCACGGACCTGATTTTTGCAGTAGACTCTATACCGGCCATTTTCGCCATTGCACCAGATGATCCGATGATCCTTTATACCTCCAACATTTTTGCGATCCTTGGACTGAGATCCCTGTATTTCCTGCTGGCCAATTTCATTCATATGTTCAGCAAGCTGAAATACGGGCTGGCCGTGATCCTGACCTTCATCGGTGTAAAAATGGTCATTGCTCCATTCTACCATGTAGATTCAGTTGTATCTCTGAGCATTGTGGGCGGTGTATTGTTTTTATCTGTCATTGTGTCCTTGCTCTTTCCACCTAAAGAAAAAGCACTATAACAGTTTTCGATTTATTAACAGATTGCAGAACATTTATTAGAAATACTGGTTTATATTTGTGATATGCGTATTATTCAGAACATACTCAACACTGCCGCAGCCTGCTGTTGTTGCTGTTGTCGTCCGGCAACGGGTGGAGGTATGTTCTAGCAGTACAGGAACTTAATTTATATCAATGGTATATAAGCCTCGCCCGAAAAAGGTGAGGCTTTTTTATTTGGTACAGTTTGAAAGAAGGAAGAAGAAAATGAACGATATATATACCATAACGGAAACACTCCGCGACCGGGCGGCAGCGCTGGCACCGTTCATCGGCCGAACACCCCTGTTCCCTATTACGAGGCTGCACAGCAATCCGAATGTAAAGATCTTTGCCAAGCTGGAATGGCAGCAATTGTCCAATTCTGTCAAAGCGAGAGCCGCCTACAATATCATCAGCAACGCGATCAAAGAAGGTCATATCGATCAGGAGAAAGGTATTATTGATGCTTCGAGCGGCAATACAGCCGTAGCTTATGCTACCATCGGTGCCAACCTGGGTATTCCGGTGACCCTTTGCGTTCCGGAAAACGCATCCCAGCAAAAAAAGTCAGCACTCAAAGCACTCGGCGCCCATATTGTATATACTTCTCGGTTCGGCACTACTGACGAAGCGCAGGCAAAAGCCAGATCCCTTGCAGCAGAATATCCTGACCGGTACTACTATACGGATCAATATGCCAATGAATACAACTGGAAAGCGCATTTCAACGGAACCGGACCGGAAATATGGGAACAAACCCAGGGCAAGATCACTCACTACGTAGCAGGCCTGGGTACTACCGGGACCTTTATCGGCACTTCCAGGAGACTGAAACAGTTTAACCCGGATATCTCCGTGATCTCTCTACAGCCTGATTCCGCCATGCATGGCCTGGAGGGCTGGAAGCACCTGGAAAGCGCACTTGTTCCCAGGATCTATGATGATACGGTGGCCGATCGCAACCTGTTCATAGATACAATGGAAGCTTATGACCTGATCAGAAGAACAGCTCAGCTGGAAGGTCTGCTGCTCAGTCCCTCTTCCGCTGCCAATCTTGCCGGAGCGTTACAGGTCGCACAGACACTGGAGGAAGGGGTGATCGTCACCATCTTCCCGGATCATGCTTCCAATTATCCTGAAATCCTAGAACATATACTGTAATGTACCATACTTTTATACTACCCGATGCGGAACAGGTGATCCGTGAACACGGTGAAAAAGACTTTCCCGATGAATGTGTAGGATTTCTATACGGAACAGATTCGGCCGGAGAGCGCATCATCCGGCAGGCCATACCTATTAAAAACAGTAAAGAAGGTGATAAAAGGAGACGATTCGAGATCTCTCCCCTGGATTATATGCGGGCGGAAACATATGCGCTGACCCATCAGACCACCCTATTGGGCGTATACCATTCGCACCCGCAACATCCGGCCATTCCTTCTGAACATGACCTCAAACAGGCCCTGCCGTTCTTTTCCTATATCATCCTCTCCGTGCTGGATCAGAAAGCAGATATCATACGATCCTGGCGCCTAAATGAAGCCAGTCACTCCTTTGAGGAAGAGCCGCTGGCCATTTATGCCGCTTTATAAATAAAGAACAAAACCCTGAAAACAAATATTCAAAACCTAAGAAACCCAGATTATGGCAACGCTAATTATCCCAACACCACTGCGCAAATACACTGAAGATCAGGCCACCTTCTCTACAGGCGCTATCACCGTCAACGATGCAATACAGGAGCTGACAGAGATCTATCCGAACATCGCCAACCACATCCTGGACGGCAATGGTAAGGTGAGAAGCTTTATCAAGATCTTCGTAGGAGAAGACGACATCAGAAGTCTGGATGGCGGAGAAACAGTATTGGAAGACAATGCAGTCGTGAGCATCGTTCCTGCCATAGCAGGCGGCATGTCGGATATGTATCAAAAAATCATGTTATGGCGCTAGAAGAGATCCAACTCACCAAAGAAGAGCTGGCGCGATATTCCAGGCATATCATCATCCCGGAATTCAACCTGGAAGGCCAAAAAAAGCTCAAAGCGGCTAAGGTCCTCGTGATCGGCACGGGCGGCCTCGGCAGTCCTCTCCTGCTTTATCTCGCTGCGGCCGGTGTAGGAACCCTCGGCATCATAGACTTTGATGAAGTAGATGACAGCAACCTTCAACGCCAGGTATTATTTACAGTTGACGACCTGGGGAAACCTAAAGTAACAGCAGCCAAAGAAAGAATAGAGGCGCTGAACCCGTATATCCGGGTGATCGCTTACAATGAGCGGCTGACCAGTGAGAATGCACTGGATATTTTCAAAGATTACGACGTTGTAGCGGACGGAACTGACAACTTCCCTACCCGCTACCTGGTGAATGACGCCTGTGTAATGACGGGTATTCCGAACGTATACGCATCTATCTTCCGGTTTGACGGGCAAGTATCGGTCTTCAACTATCAGAACGGACCTAATTACCGGGATCTTTACCCGGAACCGCCACCACCGGGACTGGTACCAAGCTGTGCCGAAGGCGGCGTGCTGGGCGTTCTGCCGGGCATTATCGGCAGCCTGCAGGCCAATGAAGTCATCAAGGTCATCACAGGTATCGGAGAAACATTATCCGGAAGATTATTCGCTTTCGACGCGCTGAACTTTTCGACCAGGATATTTAAGGTTTTCAAAGATCCGGACAACCCGCTGACCGGCAAGAACCCTACACAGACAACTTTGATCGACTATGAATTTTTCTGTGGTATTCCTCAGGCTGCGGAAGAAAGAGGCCAGATCTCAGAGATCTCTGTACAGGAATTCAAAGCACTGCTGGATTCAGGCAAAGCAGTACAGGTGATCGATGTACGCGAACCGCATGAATATGAACTCGTCAACATCGGTGCAGAACTGATCCCACTCAATACCGTAACAGCTAATGCCGGTAAAATCCGGAAAGACATACCTGTGGTCGTACACTGCAAAGGCGGCGTCAGAAGTGCAAGAGCAATCGACGCACTGAAAACGCAGGGTTTTGACAACCTGATCAATCTTAAAGGTGGCATTGTTTCCTATATCAGGGAAATTGATCCCACCCTGCCTTTATACTAAGTATTTGTCCAACGTTTCTAAAGCGACAGCGGCCCGAAAGGCCGCTTTTCTTTTTGATAACACCCTGATCTTTATATTCTATAACAATTCCATGCTGGCGATTGAAAAAATTAGCATGTAAATTGTACCGGTCATACCTAATAACACATTATCAACCATGAACAACCGATCTATTCCATTTGCCATTGCTTTGGTCGTCTCTGTGATCGCCGGCGCCTGGATACTGGGCAATGCCTACAAGTATAAGTTTAAATCCGTACAAACCATTTCTGTGAATGGTAATGCCAAAATGGATTTCGAGGCAGATATCGTCAAATGGCAGGCGACTTATTCCAGGAACAATTTCGATCTGAAGACTGCTTCCGAACAAATCAAGAAAGACCGGGAGATCGTCAAAAACTACCTCATAGGCCAGGGAATCAATGACGGTGAGATCAGGTTTGACGCCGTGAACATCTCTAAAGATTATCAATACTCCTATGACGCCAACGGCCGCAATTACAGCACCTTTAACGGTTACAACCTTTCGCAGACCGTGAGTGTGGAGTCCAATAACCTGGATAAGGTAGACAATGTATCCAGGGATATTTCCGGGCTGATCTCCCAAGGGCTGGAACTCAGTTCTCAACCTGCCAATTATTATTACAGTAAGCTGGAAGATCTCAAGCTGGAGCTGATTGCCAAGGCTTCAGAGAATGCCCGGCTGCGTGCAGAAAACATTGCCAAACAGGCCAATTCCAAAATCGGCGAGCTGGTGAAAGCAGATCTGGGTGTTTTCCAGATCACCGGGCAGAACGATAATGATGATTTCTCTTACGGCGGTGTGTTCAATACGACAGCCCGGAAGAAGACCGCCAATATTACGGTCAAGATGAATTTCAGGAGCAATTAAATCCTTATAGCTATCCGATTCCCGATGTGAACTCATTTGAGAATGAGGGTAATCTGTAAATGGCTATTCGAGCAATCAATAGCTTTATATAAGGTACCCTGCTTACGCAGGTGATCCAAAATATTGCCAGGTGATAAAAGTAGTGAAGAGTTGCTTTCAATCTGTTGCAACATGTATATCTGCAAATTTAGAAAGTAATACCGGCTCCCACACGGCAGGAACGTAAAGCGGCAGGTATGGAACCGATATCCTCTCTACGCATGTAGGGAGATACAAGGTGACAGACCGCCCGGCCGCCCAATAAAAAAAGGTTAAGACCCAGAAAAGTCTTAACCTTCTTATTTAAAGATTACGCTGTAATTAATTGCGCTCTCTGGCTCTTTCTACCAACGGTTTCTGATTTTCCTTACGGGCTTTCTTACGGAATACGTCCAGGATGAATTCGCCATCGTCCTGGTTGGTAGTAAAGAAAGAGAATGAATCCATGATCTTGATATCGTCGATCTTTCTACCCGGAATATCTGCCACATCGCTGAGCAACTGGAGGATATCTCTCGGTGAAACGCTGTCGCGACGGCCTTTCGCTACGAATAAACGCATACGGCCTGCTCCGCTGCCGCCACCTCTCTCCCGGTCATTGCCTCTGCGGTCTCTCCTGTCCCTGCGATCGCCTCTGTCGTCTCCTCTGGATGGTCTTTCGATCGCATCTTTGATCACCTTGTAAGCCTGCGGATCCAGGTCATCGCCCTGGAATTGCTTTAAGAGCGCCGCTACGACCACTGTAGGATCATTTTCACCGATCAGCTCGTCAGCAAAAGACAAATAGGCTTCATAATGCTCTGTAGACACGATCGTTTCCACCTGGTCTTTCAGCCTTCTCTTCTTGATCGCCACCATTTCATGCGCATCCGGCAATTTACCTCTTTCGATGGTCGCTTTGGTGATCTTCTGGATGAACATAAGCTTCCTGCGCTCATTGGAATCGATGATACAGATCGCTTTACCGGTCTTACCTGCCCGGCCAGTCCGGCCAATACGGTGTACATAAGACTCCGGATCCTGTGGCAGACCATAGTTGACCACGTGCGTAAGATCCTGGATATCAATACCTCTTGCCGCTACATCTGTAGCAACCAGGAGACCATATTTATTCGTCTTAAACTGTTTAACGACCTTTTCCCTGAGGTTCTGAGCGATATCACCATGCAATGAATCTGCAGAATATCCTTTCTCATTCAGGTGGTTGGTGATCTCAATCACTTCCGCCTTGGTATTGCAGAAGATGATACCATAAAAATCTTCCTCGATATCCAGCACCCTGCACAACGCATCAAAGCGGTTCCTGGCAGGCACTTCGAAATAGGATTGTGCAATCGACGCTGTCGTCAGCTCTTTATTACGCACGGCCACCAACTCATACTTACCCATATACCGCTTGGCCAGGGAAAGGATACGATCCGGCATAGTAGCAGAGAACAACAACATCCTGCGATCTATATTACATTTGGAGAGAATGAGCTCCACATCTTCCAGGAAGCCCATATTGAGCATTTCATCTGCTTCATCCAGTACGACATAACGTACTTCATCGAGCTTCAGCTTTCCTCTCTCGAGCAGGTCGATCACTCTGCCTGGCGTACCGACTACGATATTGGTACCTTTTTCGAGATCACTGATCTGTCTTCCTATAGGCGCACCACCATATACGGTAGTGATCCAGATACGACGGGTGCCCTTATAGCTGAGCATTTCTTCCGTCACTTGTAAAGCCAATTCACGTGTTGGCGTCAGAATCAATGCCTGAACACCTCTGATATTACTGTCAAATTTCTCAATAACGGGGATACCGAAGGCAGCTGTCTTACCCGAACCCGTTTGCGCTTGGCCTACTACGTCTTTGTCTCCGTTGAGCAAAAGCGGAATGGTCAGTTCCTGAATAGGCGATGGCTTCTCAAAGCCTTTTTTTTCTAAAGCAGCGAGCGTTTCTTCCGACAAGCCCAGCGCCTTAAACCCTTCCATGATTTCTATCACTTAAAAAAATAATTTGCCGCAAAGTTACGCTAAAACTCTTGTGTTATCAGATATTTCTGATGATATAACTTAGATTTAGCATAAATCGGACACTACAGAAACATTTCACTCTGATCGATGTGCTCAAAACATAGCTCACAGCGCTTTATATAATTTTTTCAATGTGAGTCTTGTATATCTATCTGTTTTTCACAACCGTATCTGGCACGATAGTGGTTAACCATATTACCAGGCAAGTGTCATACAGCAACCGATATAATAAAGTATACAATGATCTTAAGATATAAATCCCGTCATCAGCATTTATTGACCATAATATCCGGCAAGATTTGTTAAATTATCGGCCGGTACGTCAACCCAATTATGAAAAAATCCATCTAGCTTATATACAATATCATTATGAAAAACAAGAGGTCGACTTTCTCCAAAATTGCACTTTTTTTACTGTTAACGATCGCTATCATATCCGGCACCTGGACCTTCTTTCTGAAGAGACCGGTGAATAACCTGAAAAACGACATGATACCTGATAACTTCAGCCACAAGTATCCCAATGAAAAGGAGATCCTGAACTGGGTATTGCAGGACAACCAGGATAGTATCCGGTATGCTGCAGATAAGCTCAGCAAAAAGAACCCGGAGCTCAGCAAAAAACTGAGAAAGCACCTTAAGAAATTCGCTAAAGTCCAGAAAGAAAGAACAGAAGAAAAAACAGAGATCGTTCCAGCTGAACCGGTAGACCTGCCGGAAGTATTGCAGGAAACATTCGATACGGAAACTGCAAAGGCCATCATCGTGGAATCTGAAAATAAGGTTCCCGCTGAAAATACACCTGTTGTTACCTCTACGATCAAGACCAAATTCCTGAGGTTAAAGATTGACAACAACAATGTCTATTATGTTGGTGATATCGTCAACGGTAAAGCGAATGGTCACGGTAAAGGTGTCTGGGATAACGGTGCTGTCTATGAAGGCGACTGGATCGACAACAAAAGAGACGGCAAGGGTAAGCACAAATGGCCGGACGGCGAGTACTACGAGGGCGAGTTTAAGGACGACAAACGTTATGGGCAGGGTACTTATCAATGGAAAAATAATGAGAAGTATGTAGGAGAATGGGTGGAAGATATGCGTCACGGAAAAGGAACGCTCTATGATAAAAAAGGTAAAATAAAGTTCCAAGGCACCTGGAAAGCTGATATTTTCCTCAATTAATCATTCTTCATAGGTTCAGATAATAAAAACATTTAGTTATCTGGTTCTTCATGTCCTTAACTTCTTAATGGTTTAAAAAGTAAGAAACCATTAAGGCATGAAGGTTCACTAAGGATTTAATCAGCTCTTTATGTCTCTTAACTCCTTCATGGTTCAAAAAGAAAAACATGAAGACTTTGAGGATCATTAAGTTAGATAGATTCTTAATATCCCTTAACTTCTTAATGGTTCAGATAATAAAACCATTAAGGCATGAAGAGTCATTAAGGCTACCTTGGTTCTTCATGGTTCAAAAAACATGAAGGTGGAATTAGTCAGGATAGTCACAGAACTTCCGGTCAATCTGTGATCGGGTTGCCGGTTCTCAGCGCAGTGGTATATACCTCCCATTTTTCCAGCAGCTGCTGAAAGCCTGCCGGTAAAGGTGCCTCAAAATACATTTCTTTCCCGGTTACCGGATGGACAAACCCAAGGCTTTGTGCATGTAAGGCTTGTGAAGGGATCAGCTTGAAGCAATTGTCAATGAATTGTTTGTATTTCGTATAGATGGTACCGAAAACGATCTTATCACCGCCATAGGTAAAATCATTGAAGAGCGGATGGCCGATATATTTCATATGGACCCTGATCTGGTGGGTCCGGCCGGTTTCCAGCTTACATTTTACCAGGCTCACGTAGCCGTAGCGCTTCAGTACCTCGTAGTTGGTCGCTGCCCATTTACCGGTCAGACCATCTTCATCTACAAAGAATTTAAGGCGATTATTGGGACTGCGGGCGATATTGCCTTCTATCCTGCCGGTATCCTGTTCTATATCTCCCCAGGCCAGAGCGATATAATGCCGTTTAATGGTCCGGTCAAAGAACTGCTTGGCCAGGTGTTGCAGGGCCCATTCCGTTTTCCCGGCAATGATGAGCCCCGAAGTATTTTTATCCAGCCGGTGCACAATTCCCGGGCGGGTCGCTCCATTGATCTGCGGCCACTGCTCATGCAGGTACATCAACCCGTTGACAAGTGTGCCGGAAAAATTACCATGCCCCGGATGCACGACCATACCTGCCGGCTTATTGATAATGATCACATCTGCATCTTCATAAACGACCTCCAGGTTGAGATTCTCCGGCTCCACAGTATGATTTGTAACCGGTCTCGGCAAAATAACCTGAATGACATCATGGGGACGGACCTTGTAATTCGGCTTGATCGTCTCACCGTTGACCAGAACACTTCCGGCCCGAGCAGCATTCTGGATTCTATTTCGGCTGGCATTCAGCATCCGTTCCTGTAGAAATACATCTACGCGGAGCGGTCGCTGCCCTTTATCTGCTACGAAGCGGTAGTGCTCGTAATAACCGCCTTCACCACCTTCTTCGTCTGACAGCAATTCGTCTTCTATTTCATCATACCCGGACATGAACGTAAAGATACTACTGTTTGCAAAGAAAACAGGAAAAGCCTGCCCTTCCACCGGTATTCCTTTACACTGAGAACATCTAAAGTCAGACAGAATTGCTTAATTTCGGAATATGAGCACAATTTTATCCAGCCTGACGCAAAAAGAAGAAATCCATTTCCTGCAGGATTTTGAGGTATCTGTAGATAAAGTCTTCGGATTCTTCAGCGATCATGAGCGATTGGCCAAGATCTATCCGGCAGCGGTCAAGCGCATCCAGTTCGGAGAAGACCCGAGAGATGCCAATAGCTTGGGTTCCGTAAGAAGAATCATTGTTTTCCCGATCATGCTGGAAGAAACCGTAACAGGCTATATCCCTGATAAATTCATCGAATACAAGATCACCTACGGCATAGGGGTAAAAGATCATGTAGGCACTATGCATTTCATCGATCTGGGCAATGGAAAATCCAGGCTGGACTATAAGATAGAATTTGCCCCGACCATACCGATGACCGGCTTTGTATTGAAAAATCTCCTGGAGAAGGTAATCGGCAACGGCGTCAGGGAAGCAGCCAGGAAGCTTAAGATCGATCCCACTTTCTAGTTTCTATTGCAATAGCGTCCGGATACCCGGTTCGAGTGAATCCGTATTGAGCGTAACCTCTTCCAGCTGGATATCTTTATTCAGCAGAACCGTTCCCTGGGAAACGATCGTATCGTCCTGCGGGTAATTTCTCTTGGAGTGCGACATGATCACTTCGAGATAGGCGGAAGTATTATCCAGGTCGGAAACGATCCGCACTTCAGAGCCCAGTGGAACGAGGTAATCATTATTCAGGGATAATACGGCTACATATCCTTCTCCTTCTTCCCTTTTCACCTCTTCCACCTTGCCTACCTGGATTCCCTTGCTCAGCACAACCGCACCAGCTTTCAGGCCATTGAGATCCTTGACACTCAGGTATAAGGTATAGTAGCTGAACCGTTTGAACGGATTACAGGAAACAGATAGGAAAGATCCTATTACCAGCCATATCAACACGGTGAAGAAGAACGGACGACCTGAACGATTCCACATAATCTTAGTGCATAAGTTTATAAATAAGTTCCAACATGAGCGCATGTTCGCCTGTATTCTTGTTGCCGATACCTTTCGAACGCGCATCATATTCCGCCAGCAACGCTATCGCCTGTTCCGACTTCTGCGGGGGATAGAAGCGGGTTGCATTCTTTACATTCTGTGCGCCGTAGTATCCCCCCAGAAACTTGTTGAGTGCAGCATCATTGCGCCGTTCCTCAGGAGACAGCTGATAATACAGCCAGAGCTTGGAGAAAAAAGAATACAAGGTACCGATCACCAGCGGCATAGGGCCTGCCTTGGGATTCCTGGAAAAATAGTCTATGATCCTGACGGCCTTGGACGTATTATATGACTGGATGGCATTCAGCAATTCCAGGTTATTATAATCGCGGCTGATACCGATATACAGCTCAATCACTTCTGCATTGACCACCTCTCCTTTCCGGAGTGATAAAGCCAGCTTTTCCGCTTCATTCACAATCCGGGACAGATCATTGCCCAGGTTCTCTGCCAGCAGCAAGGCACTGGAAGGATCAATGCTGAAACCTTTGCTTTCTATCAGGCCGGTGATCCAGCCCGGCAGCTCATGATCTTTTAATTTAGCCGCTTCCAGGTAGACCGCCCGGGCCGTTATCTTTTTAGTGACAGACCAGCGCTTGTCAATTGTCTTATGCTTAAAAGAAATAACCAGTACCGTGGATTCCATCGGCTGTACCAGGTAAGATTCCAGCGCAGCCCATTGCTCCTGCTTATTCAAAGACTGTGCTTCCCGTAGCAGCACGACTCTTCTGGCGGCAAAAACCGGGTATTGCCTGCAGGTAGAGATCAGTTCATTGAGATTGCTGATATCTTTGGCATAGAGAATATCCAGGTTGAAATCTTCTTCTCCCGGCTGAAAAGCATGGGCCAGTATGGCTTTTTCCACTTCATCAATAAAGTAAGCCTCTTCTCCTGACAGAAAGTATACCGGTGCAAACCGGCCCTGGGTTACTTCTTTGATGATTTGCTGATAAGCAACAGACATGCTGCAAATATAAAAGGTCAGACGGATTAACCTTCAAAATTGATAGAGAATAAGAACGTCCGGGTTCTCAATCCGCCTAAGGCCCTTGAAAAGCTCAGGTTGGGATCCGGGCTGTGTATATCTATCAGGCCATTGGACACCTTAAATTCCGGTGCAAGGATAAACAACGGGAAATGTATCTCAAAACCTACACCATAATCTACGGCCCAGTCATGCCTGGACAACTTGATCAGGTCTTCTGCCCTTCTGGCTTTGGAATTGGAGGCCATATCATAGCCGTATTTCATCCCCCCGAACACATATATCTTAAAATCTTTGATAGGATCCGACTTAAACTTGATATGGACCGGTGTTTCAACATAAATGGATTCCAGCTTCTTTTCTGCCGGCACTCCGTCCCGGATATCATAAATCAGCGTTTTTTCTGCAAAGGCCACTCCCGGCACTACTCTCAGCTCAAAATTTTTAGATAAATGGAGGCTTCCCAGGATATTCAGATTAAACCCCGGTCCTACTTTCGGATTGATACTCAGAATAGAATCGTTGTAGATGAAATCTTCACTGTGCCTGACCTTAAAATCCGACACATTGAAACCTACATGGATACCGAAGTGGAATTTCCTGCGCTCAAATTTCGCATCGTTCTTTGCAACATTCTGCTGTCCTTTGACCAGTAAAGGAAACAACATCATGCATAAAAAAACTATTTGCCTGCTTCGTAGATGGTGCTGATGCCAAAAGTGAGTGATGTGCATTTTACTGTTTTAAAGCCTGCTTCTTTTAATTTTCCGGCAAATACGCTTCCGTCAGGAAATGCTTTAACGGATTCCGGAAGATACGTATAAGCCCTGGAATCTTTAGAAACCATGCGCCCGATAAAAGGTAGAACGTTGAAGAAATAGAAATAGTATGCTTGTCTGAAGAACCAGTTGGATGGCTTGGAAAATTCCAATACAACCAAAACACCGCCTTTTTTCAGCACCCTGTGCATCTCGGAAAGCCCTTTTTCCAGGTTCTGATAGTTTCTTACTCCGAAAGCAACTGTCACTGCATCAAACTGTTCATCTTCAAAGTGGATATTTTCCGAATCTCCGTACTGGAGCGCTATGACATTGCTGAGTGATTGGTCCATGATCTTCTGCCGGCCTTTTTCAAGCATACCTTCAGAGATATCGATACCGATGATTTTTTCAGGCCGGACGGCCGTCAACGCAATAGCGAGATCACCTGTGCCGGTAGCCACATCCAATATCCGTTGCGGCCGGAGCTTACCGACGATCCTGACCACTTTCTTCCTCCAGCGCTTATCGATGCCCATCGAGAAGAAATGATTCAGAAAATCATAATTGCCGGCAATATTATTGAACATAGAAGCGACCTCAGCTTTCTTAGCGTTTTTATCGCCGCCATAGGGTGTTACTACAGTTGGATCTGTCATTCAATTCAAGATTGATCCCACGAAATTACAAGTTAGAACTGGGAACTACGTACCTTTGTCCAAAGTTTAATTTGTGAATCCAGTCAACGACGCGCAATTTATAGGTAGTTTTCCCAGAACTGAAGATTGTCCTGAATCAGATCTTCCGGAATATGCATTCATCGGCAGATCCAATGTAGGCAAGTCCTCACTGGTCAACCTGCTGACAGGCCGCAAAGCACTGGCTAAAGTTTCCGGTACGCCCGGCAAGACCCGTCTGATCAATTTTTTCAGGATCGACCACTCCTGGCACTTAGTAGACTTACCTGGCTACGGATATGCCCGTGTTTCCAAGACCGCCAGGAGTGAATTCGACAAAATGATCCGGCACTATCTTAAAAACAGGGAGCAACTGACCTGTTTATTTGTGCTGCTGGACAGCAGTATTCCCCCGCAGGAAACAGATATAGCATTCATGAACTGGCTGGGCCAGGCTAAAGTTCCTTTTTGTATCGTCTATACCAAAACAGACAAAGAAAGACAGAATGTGATCGTCAAAAATATACACGATATCAAAAAGCGATTGCTGCAGGAATGGGAATCCGTACCCTTACAATTTGCGACCTCTTCTGCCAAAGGCCGGGGAGGAACCGAATTACTGGACTACATTCACCAGCTCAACCAGGATATGGCGCAGGAAGGGAAAGAATTATAATTTGCTTATTAAATACATTAAAGCTTGTTGTAGTAAATATATTTCCAGTTCTCACATTTCCAATTTCTTATTTAAGCTAGTGATTCAGTAGTATTGTTCTGACTTTAACTCAAACCTTCAGCAGGCATTTTATTTATCTTCTCCTGCTCAACATCCCTATGCAGAATGTTATCAATAATATTGAAAAATAAACATATAAAACAAATGTATTTTGTTATATTGGAGTGCACTCAATAAACAGGATAAGATGAAAATCTTCTATGTCGTTATACTGATTATAATATTTCCTTTTTATACGTCATTACATGCGCAATGTACGGTTACAGCCGATACTGCAGGATATAACAAAGACCGCAGAGAGTTAAAGAGATTATATGAGTCCACTAATGGCAGTAGTTGGGTCAATAAATGGGATACAAGCACTGTTCTCAATAACTCGTGGTATGGCGTAACAATGAGCAGTAACGGCTGCCGGGTACGGATCATCTCCATACTTAATAACAACGTAACAGGTTCGCTGCCAGAAGATCCCGATCTGTCAGAACTGATCACCTTCAGAATATACAATTCCAATAATACCTATGGAAAAATAAGCGGCAATTTGCCCGACATGAGTAAATTAACGAAAATCGAGCTTATTAACCTTACTTCTAATCAAATAGAAGGTACTCTTCCGGCCACTTTTCCCAATAGTATTAAAAACCTGATCCTCACCAACAACAGATTTTCCGGTTCTGTTCCGGACTATAATCTTTCCAACCTGACAGAACTCAGACTGAATGGTAACCAGCTGACGGGCTCTATTCCCTCATTCTCCAATTTAACCTCTTTACAGAATCTCTCTCTGGCTACCAACCAGCTTACTTCCAGCATTCCCAACTTCAGTATATCTACGCTTGTCAGCATAGACCTGTCTAACAACCAACTTTCCGGTTCGATACCTGATTTCAACCTGAGCAATCTGAAAATACTGACACTAAACAATAATCAGCTGACAGGTACTTTACCGCTTTTTCAAAATACTGCGCTCACAGAAATGAGATTGAGTGAAAATTTAATTTCGGATACTGTTCCTAATTATCAGATCTCCACCCTGCAACTTATTCATTTAACATCCAACCCACTCTACGGCACCTTGCCGGACTTTAATGCATTGGTGAACCTGAAAGATCTCAGAATAAACGGATGCAATATGGAGGGCGAACTACCATTATTTACCAACAATACCCTTTTGGAAATAATCTACCTCGGGGCCAATAATTTATCCGGCTCCATACCCAACTACAACCTCCCAAAACTTAGGCTGCTGAATATTCCCAGCAATAAATTAACAGGAGTTTTGCAGAATTATAACCTGCCCGCTCTGACCAACTTTACAGCCAGCGAAAATATGCTTAGCGGACTACTTCCGGCATTCAACGCTATGCCTAAACTTACAGATCTTATATTAAGCAATAACAGATTATGCGGACCTTTACCCGGAAATATGAGTTTACCCGCTTTGTCCTATTTAACGCTGGGGCAAAATCTGTTCTCCGGCGAAATTCCTTCTACTTTTGTCGCTGATTTGCCGAAGATAACAGACGTGAGGTTAAATAACAATTATCTGCAAGGCACCATCCCTGATTTCTCCAGTGCTACCTTGTTCAGGTTATATGTTGGCGATAACAAGTTGACAGGTCCGCTTCCTTCTTTTAACAATGCCTTAAAACTGAAAGAATTTTCTGCCGCTTATAACCTTTTGAACGGTCCCATACCGGACTACAAAGCAAGACCTGGCAGTGACACCAGCAATATGTATATCGTATTATCCAACAACAGCTTCAGCTTTGGCGATATTGCAACCAGCTCTTATAATACAATCAACAGATACAGTTACAGGAGCCAGATCATTCCGCTCATATACGATCCGGTACAAAATTCGCTGGCTGTCAATGCAGGCTTTGTAAATGACGATGCTGAGAATACATATGTATGGAAGCGAACCTGCGGCGGCACCACTACGATCATTGCGGATACTACCACCTCTACACTTTATCTTCCTCCTGCGGAGAACGGATGCACTTATCGCTGTGAAGTGACTAATTCTATCCTCACACAAGATCACCTGGTCAGGCTGAACAATGCGCTAAACGCTACCTATAAGCGACTGATAGCCGCCTCGCACTTCTTCCTTTATAAAAAAACACCGGCATCTTTGTGCAGCTATACCAGCGGTCCTTACGAATGCACGGATGTCATAGCAGGGGACATTAAATTGCCTGTACAATATACAGGAGACACTAACTTTATAAAAGGAGCTACTCCTTTACAGATCGCCTATCCGGAAACATATATTCAGGCTGATGATTTTCAGACGACATCCAATACTTTCGGTACTATCAATTTTGAATCGACAGAGAACGGTTCCGCAACTTGGCTTTTGCCAGACTTCTCGGATGAATTAATTCCCTTTACCAGTACGCCTGTTCCGCTGGGTAAAGCAAATTTATCTGTTCTGACCAACCAGTTTGATGCTACCTCCAGTCTTGATCTCAATGATATAGCATTGAAAACACCCTGCAGTGACTGTCCGGAATTAGAGGCAGATTTCATCTATTTTTATACGGAGCCGGACTGCGCAATAAGCCTTTATGATACAACCAACAATGCGCTTACAGTCCCTTTCAAATATGTGGATTACAAAGAGAACACTGATGTGCCTTCCGTTAAGGTATCTTACAGACCTGTCTATAATGTTGTAGAATATGTTGACGTACCTGCCAACGATATACAATGTGCAGATGGCATTTGTATGGTCACCTTTAATTTTTCTTCTCCCGGCATGTATAATGAAACCAGGCTCAAGTATAAACTGGAGGCCGTCAGCCAATCCGGAAGACGATTCAGCACAATTTCAGATTATTATATACACGAACAGAGAGAGGAGCCTATAGTTGGTTATTTCGGAACGCATCCTGACAGGTTCAATATTCTAGAGAACCTTAAACATCCTACTTGTGACATGTATTGGTATATGTGGCATCAAAGAGCCATTATCAATACAATAAATTCATGGCCGGCTATAGTCAATATAAATGGCACCCAGGAATTTTATGGCCACATGCCAGAAACAAATGTCGACGATGGATGGGGATACAGAACTTTCCTGATAAGAAAAGGTAATTTCAATATCACCTCACTCCCTTCCTGTAATACCATCAGCGTAACCGGAACAGCAGCAGGAATTCAGACCCAGATGGATTATAAAGTCATTTGTAAGAATCCAATCACTGAACAAGATTAAGATACAATATTGCTATTCTTATTCTTTAAAGTGAGCGTGAAGTTAAGCTACGCTCTCTTCCATAGCCACACTTTCTTCCTCTTTCGCCTCATCTTTTTCTACCCGGAGATTATCAATGATGAAAAGCTGCCTTTCAGGGGTATTCGTACCCATGTAATAAGCCAGAATTTCATCGATCTTCAGATCTTTGCGCATCACCACCGGTTCCAGGCGGATATCTTCTCCGATGAAATCGCCAAATTCTGACGGAGAAATCTCTCCTAGTCCCTTGAACCGGGTAATCTCAGGCTTACCTTTGAGTTTGGTAATAGCTGCATTTTTCTCTTCCTCCGAATAGCAGTAAATGGTCTCCTGCTTATTACGCACCCTGAAGAGCGGTGTTTCCAGGATATACAAGTGACCTTTCCGGACCAGGTCAGGAAAAAACTGCAGGAAGAAGGTCATTAAAAGCAACCGGATATGCATACCATCTACGTCGGCATCGGTAGCAATGACGATCTTGTTATAACGCAGATTTTCCAGGTCTTCTTCTATATTGAGCGCGTGCTGCAGCAGGTTGAATTCCTCATTCTGGTAAACGATCTTTTTCGTTAATCCGAAACAATTCAGCGGTTTTCCTTTCAGGCTAAACACGGCCTGGGTTTCCACATCTCTTGCCTTGGTAATCGAACCGCTCGCTGAATCTCCCTCTGTAATAAACAATGTAGTTTCCAGGTGACGGGGATGCTTCTCATTCGAATAAGTCACCCGGCAATCCCTGAGCTTTTTATTGTGAAGGTTAGCGGATTTAGCCCGTTCATTCGCCAGCTTACGCACACCGGCCATATCTTTCCGCTCCCGTTCAGATTGCTGGATACGTTTCAGCAGCGCCTCCGCCACCTGCGGATTTTTATGCAGGAAAGGATCCAGTTGCTCCTTGACAAAATCATTGACAAAAGTCTTCAGCGAGACGCCGTCCGGCGCCATTGTCAGCGAGCCCAGCTTGGTTTTGGTCTGCGATTCAAAAACCGGCTCCTGTACGCGGATCGCAATCGCACCGATGATCGCCTGCCGGACATCTGCCGTATCAAAGTTTTTCTTGTAAAATTCCCGGATCGTCTTAACGACCGCTTCCCGGAAAGCCGCCAGGTGCGTACCGCCCTGTACGGTATACTGACCATTCACAAACGAATAATACTCTTCACCATATTGACTGCCGTGGGTCAGCGCGATCTCTATATCTTCTCCTTTGAGGTGTATGACCGGGTACCGGAGTTGAGCCGGGTCTGTTTTATCCATCAGGAGATCCAGCAGACCATTTTTAGATACAAACCGTTTACCATTGTATACGATAGCCAGCCCTGCGTTGAGATACGCATAGTAACGGATCTGCTCCTGTACATATTCTTGTACGAAAGCATAATTTTTGAAAATCGTGCGGTCCGGATGAAAGACCATCCTCGTCCCGTTTTTCTCATCTGTCACTTCGATCGGGAAATCCTCTGTCAGCTCGCCCTGGTGGAAGATCGCTTTCTTCCGCTGACCATCCCGCATGGACTCCACACTGAAAAAAGCAGACAATGCATTCACAGCTTTGGTACCTACCCCGTTCAATCCCACTGACTTCTGAAAAGCTTTTGAGTCGTACTTACCACCGGTGTTGATCTTGGAAACACAATCGATCACTTTTCCCAACGGAATTCCCCTTCCATAGTCCCGAACCGTGACCTTGCCGTCCCTGATATCGATATCTATTTGCTTACCAAAACCCATCATATGCTCATCAATAGAGTTATCTACCACCTCTTTGAGCAATACATAGATGCCGTCATCCGGAGCCGAACCATCTCCCAGCTTACCTATATACATACCCGGACGTATACGGATGTGCTCGCGCCAGTCGAGTGTCCGGATGTTTTCCTCATCGTAAATAACCTTCTCAGCCATATGCTAATGATAATGACTTTAAATTTAATTCAGAAGCCGCTCCTTTCTGCCATTTACTTTTCCACAGATAAGGAATTACAGATGCTGTTGACAGAGAGATTAGCAAATGTGAAAATTGAGATAATTGACAAATTAATATGACAATGTGCCAATGTGTCGATGGATGCTAACGCAATGTTAATGGGGAAATCAGGATAATTAGTAAATGTGATAATGGAATAGGAAGCAGAAGTCATACTTCGACAAACTCAGTGTACAAGGTTGATGGCTGGTGCCATGTTAATGGGAAAGCAGGTGAATGTGACAATGGATTGATTTGGAATAAAGAATCAAGAGTCAGGAATCAAGAAGACAGCCAATGATAATGTGTAAATTGGGTAATTAGCAAATGAATAAATGAATGTGAAAATGGATTAATTAGAATCATGCCGATAGCTTCGGCATCAGCAAAACGGTGATCCGGTAACTATCGGAAGTAGTCTATCATCTGATTGGCCTTCATTAACACATTTGTAAATTATTCTCATTTTCTTTCTTTAGCGAACACGGTAGTCAATGGTCTATCGTCTGATTTGCCCTCATTTAACACATTTGCCAAGCCTCTCATTTCTTTTTAAAAAAACATGGCGCCTTTCAATCCTTCCTGAAAATCGTACCTTTGCGGCCAAATCATTTGAACTATGCCATTACGTGCCGGAATTGTTGGTTTACCTAACGTGGGAAAATCTACGCTGTTCAACGCTGTGAGCAACAGTGCCAAAGCACAAGCTTCCAACTACAGATTCTGTACCATAGAGCCTAATGTAGGTCTGGTAGATGTACCGGATCCGAGAATGGATAAGCTGGAAGAACTGGTCAAACCGAACAGAACTGTGCCGACCCAGATAGAGCTGGTTGATATCGCCGGGCTCGTCAAAGGTGCCAGCAAGGGCGAAGGACTGGGCAACAAATTTCTGGGTAATATCCGGGAGGTAGATGCCATCATCCACGTGATCAGGTGTTTTGAAGATGACAACATCCTCCGCGAAGAAGGTCCGATCAACCCGATCGGGGATAAAGAGATCATTGAAACGGAGCTTCAGCTCAAAGATCTTGAAAGTGTGGAGAAAAAAATGGCCCGGATGGAAAAACAGGCGAAATCCGGCGATGCAAAGATCAAAGCGGAATATGAGGTCCTGGTCCGTTGCAAGCAACACCTGGAACAAGGTAAAAATATCCTTTCACTGGGATTGTCCAAAGAAGAAAAGGTGGTTATTGCAGATTTGTTCCTGCTGACGAATAAACCGATTCTTTATGTAGCCAATGTAGATGAAGCATCTATCCTGACTGGCAACCAACATTCTGAAGCGCTTAAAGCCATTGCAGAAGCAGAAGGTGCGCAAGTCATTGTTCTGAACAACTCTATTGAAGCACAGATCACAGAACTGGGTGATCCGGATGATAAAGCGATGTTCCTGGATGAATACGGACTGACGGAACCTGGCCTGAACAGGCTGATCCGGTCTACCTATAATCTCCTGAATCTCATTACTTATTTCACTGCAGGTGTACAGGAAGTCCGTGCCTGGACCATCGAAAAAGGCTGGAAAGCACCTCAGGCAGCCGGCGTGATCCACTCTGATTTCGAAAGAGGTTTCATCAAAGCGGAAGTAATCAGCTATGATGATTATGTGCTATACGGTTCTGAATCTGCCTGCCGGGACAACGGAAGGTTGAGGATCGAGGGTAAAGAATATATTGTGAAAGACGGGGATGTGATGCACTTCCGTTTCAACGTATAGTCAGCAAAACTCACTCTATCTGGCAGGATGAGCTTCCGGTAAAACCCGTCTATACGGCAATCACCTTGAGGAGATCTTAAATAAAATGAAATAGTATTATAAGCTGTTCCTCACTTCTTTATTTAAGATTACTTTTCTATAGAGCATTTTTAAATTATATTTATTTCTAATAAGACGTATCGTTTTTTATCTGACCTGTTTCTTACCTCTCAAATGAGCAATTGCTATGAATGTGGCTGTCGCAACGCAACTTACAGAAGGTATTTAAAAACCGGGTATTCCAGAGGATATTTTTTCAACGACGGAAGAAAACGCATTTATCTTAACCATTATAATAAAGTACCGCTCTGCGAGGATTGCGCATTTATACATGATCGGGCTATGCATTATGCTACAATCTTTATCGAGTGGCTTATAATTATTTTCTTGATCATTATGATTTACATATATAAGTTTCAGATATGCCCGACTGGAAAAAGCTGGAAGCCTTAAAGTTGCAAGCCATAATACTATTGGAAGTCATCATTACCTTAGTTGCTTTTTTTGCTATTAACTCCGCCTCAGGTATTCCGTTTCCGGAAAATCATACCTTTTACTTATGAGCAGGATCTGGAAGTAAACATTCATTCCTCCGCAACTCTGCAATATACGGAGCAACCCTGCAGCCGGTACGAGCAGCCTCATTCATGTACCCCACCAAAATAAGCCGATAGAAATTATACAGCGGAATGTAAGAGCTGATTCTATTGACGGACAGCCCGGATATTGGTACAAAGTCAGGTGCCGGGAACACATCGGCTATGCCTGGGGAAATTACATTGATGGGAAATAGCAGAAAATGCTTTGATCCAAAGAGACCTTCATCAATCTTCTAAAACCGGTTTTATGAAAATAACAATGAACTTCTGTATATTCAGCTTGCATAGGCCTTCTGTTATCAAAAGCCTCTAAATAAACTTCCTGCCATTCGGTAAAGAAAGATCCCGAACTTAAGTAACATGACTCAGGTAAAAAAATGGATATTGAAGGCTATTGTCCAGAAGACAATTTCCTTTTTGCCTTTTAGCCGTGATATTAATTATTTTTTTCAAAAATATGTCACTAAAGGAGTATACCTGACAGATGAATATTTTTATGACCGGCTTGAACATGCCCGTGCTCATCTGGATGCCTTCCGGAAATATTCCAACCGGCCCCTTCCTTCGTCCATCCTGGAGATCGGAACCGGCTGGTATCCTATTGTTCCCGTTAGCTTTTTTCTGGCCGGAACTGAAAAGATCTATTCTGTAGATATCTCCTTCCTGATCTCAAAACAACGCTTACACACTACACTCCGGCGGCTTGCCGAATGTCACCAGGCAGATCTGCTTAAGAATCATATCCAGGTGCTTCCGGAAAGGGTCTCCGTTATGATGGATCTGTTAGAACAATACGATCAATTATCCCTGGAAGAGATCCTGAATCAACTGCAGATCCACTATCTCGTTGAAGATGCTACCCGGCTATCCTTACCGGACCAGAGCATTGACCTGGTCAATTCCAATAACACTTTCGAACATATCTACCCGGACACTTTGGTTTCAATCCTGCAACAATTCAAACGCGTTATCAGAAAAGATGGAGGAGTAATGTCTCACTTTATCGATATGTCAGACCACTTTGCCCATTTCGACCGATCAATCAATATTTATAACTTTCTCCGGTTCACTGATCGTCAATGGAAATGGATAGATAATTCCATTCAACCGCAAAACAGGCTCAGGATCTACGACTATAAGCAGATCTATTCAGATCTGGATATTTCTATTGACGGGGAAAGCTCCAGAGCCGGTGATCCGGCAGCACTGAGCACTATCCCCCTGGCACCGGAATTTTCAGGTCAACCGCTGGAAGAGGTGGCTATCAGTCACTGTCATTTTATCTCCGGAATGTGTAACAAATAATCAAACAGACCTGTTGTATCACTATATTACCTGAATCCTACTGTGTCGGAACTCCTGAAAACAACCGCTGGCGCAACTCAGGGAAACGGAGAGCTGCTGTGATCCAAAGCAGGATCTGCACACCTACAGCCATAGCGATAGATTGCTGGTGCTGAAGATGGGTAACAATAGCGCCACCCATATATGCGATGAGCAGAAGCGCACCCACCACACCGGTACGAGGTATTATAAACAGGATGAGCGAAAACAGCTCAATTACACCTATCACCCGGTAAGTACCGGCATCTATTCCTACTGAAGCGGCCTGTTCGAGCGCTATTTCACTTTGAGTCAATTTCATCCAGGCGCTCATGGCCAATAACCCTCCCAAAGCTATGGTAAGCAACCATCCTCCTGCTCTCACAATTTTTTCTGACATAATGATACTTTTAAAATTTTACGGGAGTAAAGTTACCGGAGAACGGTATACCTTTGTAACCTGTTACTTAAAGAATACCGATTACAAAAAGAATACCATGCATACTGAGGAGACTTGTAAAAAAGCCCGGCTGGCGGTTCAGGATACCCTGGACGTGGTGGGTGGTAAATGGAAACTGGTATTGCTGACCATTCTTATGAATGGCAAAAAGCGTTTCAGAGAGCTCTCCCGGGAAGCCGGCATTTCTCCGAGAATCTTATCCAAAGAATTACAGGAGCTGGAAATGCATGGTCTGGTCAGCAGGACAGTCTGCGATACGAGGCCCGTCACCGTTGAATATGCGCTCACTCCTTATAGTGAAACGCTCAAGGAAGTACTCGAAGCGATGAGCCGCTGGGGCCAGCAGCACCGCAAAAAGATCATAGGTAAGTCCTGAAACCAGTGTTATAGACTTGCAATTTATTACCGATAAATAGGAGTAACACCATGCCATACAGTATCCAGGTGCATTGCAGCTCACTATTGAGCAGGCGACAGCAAGTTTAAGAAGTTTTGCTTCTATCTCCGGTCAGGCACCCACCTCCACATAATCTACGGACCTGGGCAGGCTGCTCAATATCACCTTCCAGTCATCCGGCACAGCGGTCAGCTTACGGAGTTTCAGGTCCATCCAGGCGCCATCCACATTGACCACAGCACACTTTGTACCATTGTCCTTATAAATCACATGCCTGAAAGAGAACCTGGAATTGACCGGGTTGTACCTGGTGAGCTCGACCGTTACTTTTACGAACTCATCCATTTTGACTTCCCGGTAATAGTTCAGCTCTTCCCGGAATAAGATGGGACCAATTTCCCGGGTGGAGAATTTGTCCAGTGATAATCCTGCCTGATTCAGCAGATTACTTCTCGCCTGCGCACAGAGATCAGCATATGCAGAATGCCGGAGGTGCCTGTTGGCATCAATCTGGGCCCAGATCACCTGTCCTTCGTAGAATACGTTTTCCATATCGTCTCAAAAAGTAATAATTATTGTACAATGATCTTTTGTGCTATAAAGTCATTTAACAATAAGATTAACTCGCTGAAATAAAAAAGGGAAGTTAAAACTTCCCTTTTTTTCCAAAAACCAATAACTAACACAAATTGAAAACAACTGATTAACCAGCAGCCTCAACTTTTTCTTCTGTCACTGCTTCAACAGTTTCTTTAACTTCTTCTGCTTTAGGAGCAAAGATGTTTTTAAAACGGTTGATATTCCTGTCTACAGATGTTTTGATCTCGTTACCGAAGAAAGCAACTTCACCTTTTACATCTTCAACAATAGCATCTTTGTTGAAACCTTTGTTTGTCAAAGCAGTGATTCTTTCTTTATAAGTAGCAAAAGCAGCTTTTTGCAGTTCTAATTCTTCTTTAGTAGCAGCTACCACTTCTGTGTAAGCAGATGTCACCTGCTCTTTTGCATTTTCTACATTTTGTTTTGCATCAACAACAAACGTATTAATAGCACCTTGTATTTTTTCCTGAAGTTTCATCGGTTATGTGTTTTTTAATTTCTGGTAACAAAGATACGTCAGGCCTGTAAAAGGCAGCAAATTTCCTGAATTATCAAAGCTTGAACTAAAAATGTAATTCATATAAAAATCAAGTTAAAAAAACATGAATATTTACAATCCCTTAACAAAAAGATTTGATTTGTTAAGGGATTAGAAAATCAATTTAAAATAAAGCGTTTCAGGATTTTGTTGCCGGTGCGCTGTTCAGAAACTTTCTGTTAATCATATAATTGTACACCTCTCAAATTGCGCATCTGCCTTTTGATCCATTGTTGTCTCTTACGGACATAGGGTCCTGGATTTTTGGCAGAATACCGTTTCGGAGAAGGTAACACTGCTGCTAAAAGCGCAGCTTCAGAATCATTCAGGCGAGCTGCATCCTTATTAAAGAATTCCTGAGCCGCCGCCTGGGCACCATATATGCCGTTACCCATCTCCGCTACATTCAGGTACACCTCCATAATGCGTTGCTTTCCCCAGAGCAACTCTATAAGAACGGTGAAATAGGCCTCCAGGCCTTTACGGATCCAGGAACGCCCCTGCCACAGGAAAGCATTCTTGGCCGTCTGCTGGCTGATCGTACTACCCCCTTTTATACTTCTCCCCTTTTCATTATGCTTAAAAGCTTTCTTGATGGCTTCCAGGTCAAATCCGTTATGTGCTGCAAATTTCTGATCTTCGGAGGCCACTACTGCCATTTGCATAGAATTAGAGATCTTATCCAGCGACACCCAATCCTTTTTCCAGCGCACCGGATCATCTGAACCAATGTTAGAGATACTGTTGGCGATCATGGTCATGGTGACAGGTACGGGAACGATCCGGTAAATTAAAACCCAAGCGATGGTCACGACGAAAAACCACAGAGTGATTCTTCCTGTCAACTTCAGAGCGCGCTGCAACATACTTTTACAAATGTATATAGTAATTCATCGCGTCCTATAGCACGGCAACCTTTTCAGAAAAATATTCCCGGAACAAGCGCCGGACCTGTTATTTCCAGGCGCTGGCCTGATCCAGCAGAGACAGATCATCCGGGCTCAACGACAGCTCCGGAGCCTTGATCAATGTGTCCAGCTGACGAAGGCTGGTCGCACTGGCAATAGGGGCTGTTACAGAAGGTCTGGCCAGCAACCACGCCAAAGCAACCGTAGCCGGAACGCTCTCCTGCCGGGCAGCCACTTCATCCAGAGCCTTCAATATCCTGAATCCTCTCTCGTCGAGATATTGCCGGACCCCTTCACCGCGAGGACTCTGTGCCAGATCCTGCTCAGACCGGTACTTGCCGGTGAGGAAACCAGCTGCCAGCGCCCAGTAATTGATCACTCCGAGCTCATGATCCAGACAAATCTGTTCCAGCTCTTTTTCAAAGACCTCCCGCTCATACAGGTTATAATGTGGCTGAAACGTCTCATAACGCGGCAGGCCTTCTCTTTCCGAAGCTTTAAGAGACTCTTCCAAACGGGCAGGTGAAAGATTAGAAGCACCGATATACCTGACTTTGCCCTGCTCAATCAATTGCTGATAGGCTGCCAAGGTCTCTTCTACCGGTGTATCTTCCACATCCCAATGCGTCTGATATAGATCGATATAATCCGTTTTCAGCCTGGCCAGCGACTCTTCTACCGTTTTAATGATATAAGATCCGGAGATATCTTTTCCATGCTCCCGGTTACCGGAGCCGACTTTAGTCGCCAGGATGATCTTGTCCCGGTTGCCCCTGGAGGCCATCCACCTGCCGATGATCGTTTCGGATTCCCCGCCGGTATTACCTTCTTTCCAGTAAGCATATACATCTGCCGTATCTATGAAATTGAATCCCGCAGCAATAAACGCGTCCAATATCTCAAATGACTGCTGTTCACCGATCGTCCATCCAAACACATTTCCACCAAATGCTACCGGGGCAACTTCCAGTTCCGAGCGGCCTAATCTTCTTTTCTGCATAACCTGAATCATTTAACGAATGATCTTAAAACACTGTAAAAGGTCGTTTGGTTTAGCTACCAAACAAAAAGCCCCTGTACAGGTTATGTGACAGAGGCTTCAACAGAACAAGATGATTCTGATTATTTTTTCAGCCACTTCTCACATTCCGGAAAGGTCTTGTTCGGACAGGATGACTTAGCCGGCACAAATATGAAGTCACCTGTTTTCATCTGATTATTCATCACGAGGTAACAGAAATTAGCCATCCGCTTGTTCAGCTCTACTATTCCCCACTCGAAAGATCCGTGACCGCCACCGCATACGACATCAAACCAGACAGTTTCACCCACCTCTTTCAAACGGCTGTATAACGCATTGCATCCCATCACCATAGGGATCTTGCTGTTAGACTTACAGTGCGGAAAGGCCTTCTCATAGTTCCACGGAATAAGCTCATCACACTGTCCCTGTAAAAGATATACCGGTACATTTTTCTTTTCGATCACCTCCGGCGCACCGATCAGCGGGCCGGCCAATGTCATGATCGCATTCGGCATAGCGCTCACGTTCTTATAGTTGCCAATCGCATCCAGACTTCCTATGCTATTTCTCACATAAGCGGGCATTTCGGCATCCTCATAATACGTTGCTCCTACCGCATTGGCACCACCGGCACTTCCGCCGGAAACATATATTTTATTCGGGTCTATACCGTATTTTGCTGCATTCGCCCGCACGTGCCGGATAAGCGCTTTGGTATCCTGCAAGCCTCGGAACATAGCTTCTGTCATGTACGTTTCTATATCACCGATACATAGCAGCGCTACATTGGATTGCTTGAATCCTACCCTGTAATCCCCACTGATAGCCACATATCCCCGCATGGCAAATTCACTGTTGAACACATCTATCCCGGCCTTTACTTTGGAAGCCCATGCTCCGCCGTAATAAAAGATGATACAGGGTCTTCCGGATGTTACATTATCATTTTTAGGAGTATAGATATCGATCACCAGGTCTGTCTTGCCTCCGTTCCAGGTAGGAACACCTTGCAGGAAGGTCTCTGAAACCACATTGTACTCGTTGAAAACTTTATCTCTATATCTTACTCCATCCGGGTTATAAGCATCTCTTAGTCCTGCATCCCCGCCACCATTGGCTTTGGATTCTGCCTGTTTTTTCTGATTAGCCTGTTGTGTCTTGATAGCATTATTGACTGCAGCACATCCTGTCAACAATGTAGAGAAAGCGAGTAAAAACGATAATTTCCTCAACATAAGATCTTGATTTGTATTGTGAAAGTATTTAAAAATCCTGCAACTTGCGCTGCTTATATTCCAGTTTAAAATAATGATGATGCCAAATTACCTATTTTAGCGGGACTGAATCCATATGCAAGCTTATCCTTCATCATCCGGACGGATTTCCGTTTCCATGTATATTTTCCTGATGATCTCCATCATCGCTTTCGGTATCATCGTCGCCTGGCGTATACCTGAATATACAGATGTTTTAGGCTGGGATGAAGGCGTTTATATGCAAAACGGTCTTTTATTTACCACCAAGCTGCAGAAAGCCTGGGGACCCATGTACGCAGCCTGGTATTATTTTCTCCATTTCTTCCAGTCACATCCACTCTACCTGTACCTGTTGAATTTCCAGGTATTGACGGTGTTACCGGGTGTATTGTTATTCATATACTGGACCAGGATCGGCATACGGCCACTGATAGCGGCTATCATTTCCATGTTTTACATGGCCTCCCATATCAATTTCCATTCATGGCCGAAGATCTCCCTGTACACCACTTCCATCCTGATCTTCACGTTCATATTGGCCACTTACTTCAAACGAGCCTATGACAAGGTGATCATCATCGCCGGCGGTACGCTGATCGCGTCTTACATGCGCCCGGAATTGTATCTGGCTTTCATCGTGCTCTTCCTGGCCATCCTCATTATGACCGTCTATCAATTGGTAAAAAAGCAGAAAATTGAGCGGGTCAGCTGGGCACTGGCAGGATTGTTAATCCTCGGTATAGCAGGGCTACAAAAGGTATTGGGGAATCCCTTGTTCAGCTTTGAAGGCGGCAGGGCTATCGCTGCATTTGCCCAACATTATGCCTACAACTATTCCATCTGGAACGATCTCCGGCCGGATCGCTGGCAGTTGCACGGAGAACAGATATTTGTAGCGGATTTCGGAAGAAACTTTGATTCTTACAGCGCTTATAAAGCTAACCCCGAAGCCTTTATGCGCCATGTCCATTCCAACTTTATCAATTACCTGGCCAACCTCTGGAAGTTTTATACGGATCTCCTGCTTCCGGAGTCTATGTTTCACCTTTCCGCTGTTCTCAGAACTATTGTATTGCTGATTCCAGTAGCAGCGATCGCCGTTTTCAGGAAATTTTCTTTCGGACAATGGTGGCAGCACATGAAAGGACGTTGGCTGGAATGGCTGCTGCTGGCTATTGTGATTGGACCTACTTTCATATCCGTGATCCTGATCTTCCCGAGAGAACACTATATGGTCATGCAGGTCATGTTCCTGATGACCCTGATCCTGAGCGTTTCTTATGGTTTTACAGGCTGGCAATCTCCCGTAAAAGACAGGAGCAGATTGGGGTTGGTGTCGGGTGTAGCTTTCCTGCTACTCATTTTAGCTCCATCCGCAAAAGGACGGGCCTACTTTGACAACTTCAGGGATGTAAAAGGTAATTTCAATAAGCAGGCTGTACTGAAACTCGAAAAATTCCAGCCGCTCAAGGATAAGGTCATCGTTTCTGAAGATGAAGGCGGTATTGTTTTCTTCCTGAGAGAGGAACAGAAGAAACATTATAAATGGACGCCGGCTATGTGGAAGCAAACACCTTTCACACAATATGCCGACAGCATGAGTACAGAACTATACTATATTACTCCACTGATGCTCTATGATGACCGGTACAGGTATGATGCCGGCTGGCAGGATTTCCTGAAGCATTACCGGGATCACGGGTTCAGGAAAGTCAGCATAGCAGAGGAATGGTATTTCCTGTATGACACTACTGCGATAAGGTATCCGCACTGAGACTATCCGCTGTTTCTACGGATACGGGTTCATCCACCTGCGGCTGCTCCTGTTTTTCTCTGCAGGAAATAACCAGACAGGCCAGCACTACCGGAAAAAAGATGTTTTTGTAAAGTTTCACCATGTCCACCTGAATTTAAAACGGAAATAAATATAGACGATGGGCACTGCTTTATTATCATCTCGCACCATTTTTCTGCCAGATGCAACAGATATTTAAGTTATTAGGATAAAATGAAATAATGTGCAAATGTGATAGCGAAGGCCAATCAGACGACAGACGACTTCCGATAGTTACCGGATCACCGTTTTGCTGATGCCGATAGCTATCGGCATGATTCTAATTAATCCATTTTCACATTCATTTATTCATTTGCTAATTACCCAATTTACACATTATCATTGGCTGTCTTCTTGATTCCTGACTCTTGATTCTTTATTCTTTATTCCAAATCAATCCATTGCCACATTACCACATTCTCCAGCTTTCCCATTAACATGGCACCAGCCATCAACCTTGTACCTTGAGCTTGTCGAAGTGTGACTCTTCCTGTTAACCATTGCCACATTTACTCATTGACTAATTACCCCAATTTCGCCATTAGCATCCATCGACACATTGGCTCATTGTCACATTCCGCATCAGTTAGTGCGCTGCTTTATGATCCTGACTGTCAAGACTTGAAAAGTATACCCTTCCCTATCAGTGTATCGATCTGCTCATCTGTATAACCCAGATCAGATAATATACCTTCATTGTCCTCTCCGCTCAGCGGCGGCGCCCAGCCCTGGTTCGCAGGAGTATCGCTGAACTTTACTGGCTGATTAATTCCTTTCACTTTTCCGTACACAGGATGCTCATGCTCTACAAACATGTCCCTGGAGCGAAAATGAGGCTCATCTTCGAGCTCTTCTATATTTAATATCGGGGTAAGGCAAATATCCGCATCTGCTGCCTGCTTCACCCATTCATCTCTGTCCTTCGTCTTGAAAAATGCTTTCAGCTCGGCTTTCAATCCCGGATCCATCATCCTGCTGTTCCATTCCGGCTTGTTGACGAGCGCACAGAATCCCATCCAAAATTTGGGTTCCAGCGTTCCCAATGCGATCCAGTTTCCATCCTTACACGGATAGATATTATAGTTAGGCACAGCGCCGGCCAGCACATGCTCTTCCCGGTGATAGTATTTGCCAGCATTTAGCGCTTCCGACATGTAAAACGACATCAGCGGAAGTGCGCAATCTACCATTGCCACATCCACCTGCTGACCTTTACCGGTTGCATTCCGGGCTAACAGTGCAGACAAACATCCGATCACGGCAGGATAACTACCACCGGCAATGTCTGCGATCTGTACACCTGATTTTACCGGCTCTTCCTTTGTTCCGGAAATACCCAGCACACCTGCGTAACCGAGATAATTGATATCATGACCGGCATTCTTTGCATAAGGTCCGGACTGTCCGTAACCTGTTACAGAAACATAGATGATATCTTCTTTGATCGCCCGGGCAGCTTCATAACCGAGTCCCATTTTGTCCAGCACACCTGGCCGGAACGATTCCATCACCACATCTGCCGACCTGAGCAAATCTACAAAGATCTGTTTTCCTTCAGGACTGCTGAGGTTCAGCGACAGGCTTTTCTTAGAGCGGTTCAGTGCCAGGTAGCTCAATCCTACGCCATGATGATGCGGCGGCATGAACCGGGTATAATCCGGGGCTTTAGGGTCTTCTATCTTGATCACTTCTGCTCCCATATCCGCCAGCATCTGTGTGGCTAAGGGACCTGGCAACAACCTGGTCAGGTCCAGGATCCGGATGCCTTTCAGCGGTCCGGTTATCGTTTTCTTTTCAGACATAAAACTTAAATCACTGTAAATATACCGCTACCGCTTGAGTATCTTCTCCAGAATATTACCTTTTGTTATCGCAGAAGCTGTCAATACGCCGCTCATCAAAGCACCTCCGATACCGACACTCACAATATCCTGACCGGTGAGATACAGGTTATCAATCGGCGTAGCCGGTTTCAGGAAGCGGGCCTCAAAACGGTCCGGACCATGATCCAGCCCATAAATTTCTCCGTTCCTGTAATTGGCAAAATTCTTGGTGGTCAAGGGTGTAGACAGTTCATAGTAATCTACCTTGCCTTCCAGTTGTGGTTCCATTTTGTACAAGGCTTTCAGCAGCCGCTGCGCAAAATACTCTTTGAGATCATTATAATCTTCCCCGCGCTTCTTCCAGCGGGTTCCCTCCCATTTTGTAAACAACTTATAAGGAATGACCGTCACCAGCTCCACTGTCGCCTTGCCCGGATACCTGTTATTGAAATCCGGATCCTTGGCAGACGGGAAAGAGATATAAACCACCGGAAATTCATTATTCAAGGGATCTTCGATGAAATCATTTACGGCTTTATCATGATCGTTCCCTGTCGGGTAATACCAGATATTGGCTTTCTGCAGACCCAGCTCTTCTGCCGTTTCCTTAAAACCTATATACAGGCTCAGGTGTCCGTGAGACGGTCTGAGCTGAACCAACTCCTTGCGGAATGGCACTTTCAGCAGCACATCTCCGGGTATCAGCTGCAGGAAAGTATTATGGATCCCTGCTCCGCTGATGACCAAGTCTCCTTTGATCGTACGGCCGTCCACCATTCTGACCCCAATCGCTTTTCCCTTTTCTATGAGGATCTGCTCCACAGCAGCGCTGACCAGCACCTGACCGCCATGCGCCTCGATCTTCGGTATAATACTGTTATAGATCTCTGCCGAACCGCCTATGGGATATGCACCGCCTTCAAAATAATGTTTCGCCACTGTCGCATGAATAGCGAAACTGCTCTTCGCCGGCGGCATGCCATAATCACCATATTGTCCCGTCAGTACGGCGATCAGCTCTTCGTTGCCGGTGATCTCCCGCATGACTTCCAGGGTGGTTTTACGGGCATATTTCAGGTATCCGCTGCGCATAAAGCCCCCGGTAAACCTGGATAAAATGCCCGGAACAGCTTTTTCAGAATAATAGGAAGCAGCACTTCGCGTACATTCAAACACAATATCAATATACCTGTCGATAGCAGCCTGATCTGCCGGAGCAGGAAAATACGCTTTCAGCCGGGCAATATAATTGCGCTTCCCTTTGTGCAGATCGTATTGCCGATCCTGTATTATGATCCGGTCGAAGACTTCTCCCATGTCTTCCCACTGCAACCTGCCGTCGCTGATGTAATCGAAGACCTTGGCAATGATAGAATTAGGTCGGGTAACCTCTCCTATATAATGAACGCCCACATCCCATTCATAATCATTGCGGGTAAAAGTATGGGTGAATCCTCCGGGAGTATAGTGTTTTTCCAGTAGTAAAACCTTTTTCCCCTTTTCCGCAAGAAAAACAGCAGCGGTCAGACATCCGAGGCCGGATCCAATAAATATGGCATCGTATTTATCTTCCAGCTTGGGGTTCTGCTTGTAGGAAGCATAGTTTTTCATCCCGACAAACTAAGGCTATTTAGGCACTTAACAAAAAAATTACATTAGAATTTCTCTCCTCCGGGACAGCATTATACTGCTGTATTGTGTTATAACTATCTCCGGTCATTGAAGGTTTCCGGAGTCGTTTTTCACAAATGGGAAGAAACCGGGGCATTCAATATGCCGCCTGTATGCAACAGCACAAGTCTGCTGCCCGGGGCAAAATACCTTTTACGGATCAAATCATCCACCGCGTAAACCATCTTACCCGTATATACAAAATCCAGCGGAATACTTGTGGCCTGTTGAAACTGCCGGATAAAACTCAGCAAGCGGTCATCTTTTCTGCCATAGCCACCAAGATGATACCCGGTGATCACTTTAAAACGATCGCTGCCTGCCAAGCGAC
>Ga0206116_1000128_pt1 | contig 113976 bp, 115 predicted proteins | sample 3A1Ametagenome_FD_178000 | JGI IMG/M metagenome (GOLD analysis project Ga0206116, IMG submission 178000) | Enriched microbial communities from leaf-cutter ant dump, University of Wisconsin, Madison, United States - 3A1A | ecosystem: Environmental > Terrestrial > Nest > Insects nest > Nest dump...
CGCCAAGCTGCTCTACGCCTATGCCGAGTGCACCGTGCCCAAGATCACCGTCATCACGCGCAAGGCCTACGGCGGCGCGTACGACGTGATGAGCTCCAAGCACCTGCGCGGCGACGTGAACCTGGCCTGGCCCAATGCCGAGATCGCCGTGATGGGCGCCAAGGGCGCGGTGGAGATCATCTTCCGTGAGGACAAGAACGACCCCGAGAAGCTCGCCGCGCGCGAGGCCGAGTACAAGGCCCGCTTCGCCAACCCCTTCGTCGCGGGCGCGCGCGGCTTCATCGACGACGTGATCCTGCCGCACGAGACGCGCAAGCGCATCTGCCGCAGCCTGGTCATGCTGCAGAACAAGAAGCTGGACAACCCGTGGCGCAAGCACGGGAACATTCCGCTGTGACGGGGCAGGCGCAATGAGTGCGGATCAACGTTTTGACGAACTGGCCCGGCGCCTGGGCTATTCGTTCGATGGCGACATCAAGATAGGCGGCAACTACACCCCGCTGGTGGTGGACGGCGACGTGGCCTACGTCAGCGGCCAGGTGCCCCGCGTGGGCGACACGCTGGTCGTCACCGGCCGCGCCGGGGCCGATGTGTCGCTCGAACAGGCCCAGCTTGCCGCCAAGGTGTGCGCCCTGCGCGCCCTGGCGCTGCTGCGGCGCCAGTTCGGCAGCCTGGAACGGGTGCGCCGCATCCTGCGCATCACGGTATTCGTGCAGTGCACCGATGCGTTCACGTTCCACAGCGAGGTGGCCGACGGCGCCTCCGCCGTGCTGTTCGAGGTGCTGGGCGAAGCGGGGCGGCACACGCGCACGTCGGTGGGCGTCTTTCAGTTGCCCAAGAACGCCAGCGTCGAGCTGGACCTGATCGCCTCGGCGAAAGTTTGAAACCCTGCCCCGAAGGAGCCCGCCCATGTCCATCCGTCTGTACTACCACCCGTATTCCCGCGCCGCCGGCACGCTCTGGGCGCTGGAAGAAGCGGGCGTGCCCTATGAACTGCAGGTCACCGACATCATGAAGGGCGAGCAGAAAGGCCCCGAACTGACCGCCAAGAACCCCATGGGCAAGCTGCCCACGCTGACCGACGGCGATGTGGTGGTCACGGAGGCCGCGGCCATCTGCCTGTACCTGGCCGACCGCTACGCCGCGGGCCGCCTGGCCCCGGCGCTCGACGACCCGCGGCGCGGCACGTACCTGCGCTGGTCGTTCTTCGCGCCCAGCGTGATCGAGCCCGCCGTCATGGCCCACAGCGGCCAATGGGAGGTGCGCGAAGTCGCGGCGGGCTGGGGCAGCTACGCGCTGATGCTCGCTGCCGCCCAAAGCGCCATTGCCGGGCGGCCCTACGTGCTGGGCGACGCCTTCTCGATGGCCGACGTGGTGTTCGGCGGCACGCTGCGCTACATGATGGAGTTCAAGCTCATCGAGCCGGTGGAGTCCTTCAAGAGCTACGTGGCCCGGCTGGACGCGCGCCCCGCATACCAGCGCGCCAGCGAGCGCAACGCGGCCATGCGCAAGGAACTGGGCCTCCAGTAACCCGGAACGACGGCATGAGCGCATTGCGGCCCCTTTTGCTGACCCTGCTGCTTGCGGCAAGCGGCGCGCAGGCGCAAGACCGCGCCCCCACGATGCCCCTGGCCGACGGCGCGCAGCTCACCGACATGGGTGCGCTGGCCGACGCCGCCGGGCGCGGCGCGCATTGGTGGGTCGAATCCAGGGGGCCGGACCTGTGCGCCCCGCGCACGCTGCACGTGCTGGTGGACGTGCACATGCCCCTGGCGCGCGAAGGCGTGGCGCGGGAATGGATGCAGCTGGCACACCAGCGCTGGGCACAGCTTTGCCCCGGCAAGGCGGCGGGCGGGCTGATGGTGCGGATCCAGCTGCACCAGGGCTTCGAGCTGGCGCCCGACGCGGCGGGCTACATGCCGCGCGGCGTGGTGAACGCGCTGGCCTCCTTCCAGGGCCAGGGCATGGTGTTCCAGCAGTACCAGAGCAACGCCGCCAGCCTGCCGCCCGCCGACGGCGAACACAGCCCCGAGTACGCGGCCAACGCCCGGCGCCTGCGCCAGTTCGCGCAGCGCTACAAGGCCAGCCGGGTGATGGACGTGGCGCAGCTCGACCGCCTGCGCACGCGCCCGCACGCCACCGTACTGCTGGCCGTGCGCCCCGGCGCGCTGGTGGGGCGGGGCAAGCGCCTCGTGCACGGCGCGCGGCACGAGGGCTGGGATGCGAGCTCCGCTGTGGCCGAGGGCGCTGACGTGGTGAAGTGGGGCACCGACAGCCGCATGCTCGCCGTGCGTGTGAAGGCGCGCTCCACCGACGTGCGCACGCCCGACCGCTGGGTGCTCGCCGTGCTCGGCAGCCAGGTCTGCCAGAGCCGGGACTGCGAAGATTTTTTGTTGCTGCAGGGCGGGCAGTGGGCCAGCGGGCCCATCCCGCATGCATTGAATTGATTTGATAGGAGAGGTTTTCCATGTTCACCAAGATCCTGATCGCCAACCGCGGAGAAATCGCCTGCCGGGTCATCGCTACGGCGCGGAAGATGGGCATCGCCACCGTTGCCGTGTACTCCGACGCCGACAAGGACGCACGCCACGTCAAGCTGGCCGACGAGGCCGTGCACATCGGCGCGGCGCCGTCGCGCGAGTCGTACCTGCTGGCCGACAAGATCATCGCCGCAGCTAAGCAGACCGGCGCGCAGGCCGTGCACCCGGGCTACGGCTTCCTCTCCGAGAACGAGGCCTTCGCCCAGCGTTGCGAAGACGAGGGCATTGCCTTCATCGGCCCCAGGGCGCACTCCATCGCGGCCATGGGCGACAAGATCGCCTCCAAGAAGCTGGCGAATGAAGCCAAGGTCAACACCATCCCCGGCTACAACGACGCCATCGCAGGCGCCGAACAGGCGGTGGAAATCGCCAAGGGCATCGGCTACCCGGTGATGATCAAGGCCTCGGCGGGCGGCGGCGGCAAGGGCCTGCGCGTGGCCTTCAACGACAAGGAGGCGCTCGAAGGCTTCACCGCCTGCCAGAACGAGGCCCGCAACAGCTTCGGCGACGACCGCATCTTCATCGAGAAGTTCGTCGAGCAGCCGCGCCACATCGAGATCCAGATCCTGGGCGACAGCCACGGCAACGTGATCTACCTGAACGAGCGCGAATGCTCCATCCAGCGCCGCCACCAGAAGGTGATCGAGGAGGCGCCGTCGCCCTTCATCTCCGACGCCACGCGCCGCGCCATGGGCGAGCAGGCCGTGGCCCTGGCCAAGGCCGTCAAGTACCAGAGCGCGGGCACGGTGGAGTTCGTGGTCGGCAAGGACCAGGACTTCTACTTTCTCGAAATGAACACCCGCCTGCAGGTGGAGCACCCGGTGACGGAGTGCATCACCGGCCTGGACCTGGTGGAGCTGATGATCCGCGTAGCGGCGGGCGAGAAGCTGCCCCTCGCGCAGGCCGACGTGAAGCGCGACGGCTGGGCCATCGAGTGCCGCATCAACGCTGAGGACCCGTTCCGCAACTTCCTGCCCTCCACGGGCCGGCTGGTGCGCTTCCAGCCGCCGCAGGAGAGCATGTTCCAGGCCGACACGGGCAAGAAGCTCGGCGTGCGCGTGGACACAGGCGTGTACGAGGGCGGCGAGATCCCCATGTACTACGACTCGATGATCGCCAAGCTCATCGTGCACGGCACCGACCGCAACGACGCCATCGCCAAGATGCGCGCCGCGCTCAACGGCTTCGTGATCCGCGGCATCAGCAGCAACATCCCGTTCCAGGCCGCGCTGCTGGCGCACCCGCAGTTCGTCAGCGGGCAGTTCAACACCGGCTTCATTGCCGAGCATTACGGCAAGGGCTTCCATGCCGAGGACGTGCCACACGACGACCCGCTGTTCCTCGTGGCCCTGGCCGCGTACATGAACCGCCGCTACCGTGCGCGCGCCACCAGGATCTCCGGCCAGCTCGCGGGCCACGAGGTCAAGGTGGGCGAGGCCTTCACCGTGGTCGTGCTGGGCGCCGAGGGCCGGAACCAGCACCACGACGTGACGGTGACCGATTTCGAAGACAAATCGGGCTCCAGCGCCGTCGCGGTGGGCGGCAAGAGCTATCACATCACGAGCACGGCGGGCCTGGGGCAGATCCGCGTGCAGGGCAGTTGCAACGGCCAGGGCTTCACGGCCCAGGTGGAGCGCGGCACGGCCAAGAATCCGCTGGCGCTGCGCATCGCGCACAACGGCACGCAGATCGACGCGCTGGTGCTCTCGCCGCTGGGCGCGCGGCTGCACCAGCTCATGCCCTACAAGGCGCCGCCGGACCTGTCCAAGTTCCTGCTCTCGCCCATGCCGGGCCTGCTGGTGCAGGTGGCCGTGCAGCCGGGCCAGAAGGTGCAGGCCGGCGAGAAGCTCGCGGTGATCGAGGCCATGAAGATGGAGAACATCCTCTTCGCCGCGCAGGATGGCGTGGTGGGCAAGGTCGTGGCGGGCAAGGGCGAGTCGCTGGCCGTGGACCAGGTGATCCTGGAATTTGCATGAAATCGGCCTCCAGCGCTTATCCAGAAAGCGCTGGCAGCTATTGAACAAGGAGCAAGCAATGACCCGCCCCTTCAAAGTCCTGGGCATCCAGCAGGTCGCCATCGGCGGCACCGACAAGCAGCGCATGAAGACCCTGTGGGTGGACATGCTCGGCCTCACGCAGACCGGCACCTTCCAGAGCGAGCGCGAGAACGTGGACGAGGACATCCTCGCCATGGGGCAGGGCGCCTTCAAGGTCGAGGTGGACATCATGCAGCCGCTCGACATCGAGAAGAAGCCGGCCGTGCACACCACGCCGCTCAACCACATCGGCCTGTGGATCGACGACCTGCCCCAGGCCGTCGAATGGCTCACGGCGAAGGGCGTGCGCTTCGCGCCGGGCGGCATCCGCAAGGGCGCGGCGGGCTACGACATCACCTTCCTGCACCCCAAGAGCAACGGCGAATTCCCCATCGCGGGCGAGGGCGTGCTGATCGAGCTGGTGCAGGCCCCGCCCGAGGTCGTCGCGGCGTTGGGGCAGGGCTAACGGCCTTGATTTCCAAACAGTCCCTGGCGCAGTTGCCTGCGAAATGGGTGCAGAAAAGGGCGGTTGAGCGCACGGTGGGCCTCCCTCATTTTTCGTGTATCCAACAGCCTTTCAAAACCACGCAAAAAGCAGCTTCTTCGCACAACGCAACCCGAAAATTGGGCGATGTTGTCGCATCGCCCGGGTTGGCACTTTTTGCAACCCTGCCGTGCGCGCAGGCCCCCGTTTTGGGTTGAGAATCCGCCGCACACCCCTTGTAGCCACTGAAGGAATACGCTTCCCATGACCGCTTCGACGCTTGCCGCCCCCCAGCCCGTGCAACTGCACCGCCGCGCCAGCCCGCCTGCCGCGCAGCAGGGCCCCTGGACGGTGCAGGCCATCCAGGCACTGCTCGACATGCCGCTCATGGACCTGCTGTGGCAGGCCCAGACCGTGCACCGCCAGCATTGGCCCGCGGGCGACATCGAGCTGGCCACGCTGCTGTCGGTCAAGACCGGCGGCTGCCCCGAGAACTGCGGCTACTGCCCGCAGTCCGCCGAGTTCGACACGGGCGTGAAGGCCCAGAAGCTCATGAGCGTGGAGGAGGTCACCGCGGCCGCCCAGGCCGCCAAGAACGCGGGCGCTACGCGCTTTTGCATGGGCGCGGCCTGGCGCGCGCCCAAGGACCGCGATATCGAGAAGGTGAGCGAACTCATCTCCGCCGTGAAGGGCCTGGGCATGCAGACCTGCGCCACGCTGGGCATGCTCGAATCGCACCAGGCCCAGGCGCTCAAGGATGCGGGCCTGGACTACTACAACCACAACCTGGACACCGCGCCCGAGTACTACACCGACGTGGTCAGCACGCGCCAGTACCAGGACCGGCTGGACACCCTGGCCAGCGTGCGCGCCGCGGGCATCAGCGTGTGCTGCGGCGGCATCGTGGGCATGGGCGAGGCACCGGTGCACCGCGCGGGGCTGATCGCGCAACTGGCCAACCTGGACCCGTACCCCGAGTCCGTGCCCATCAACAGCCTGGTGCGCGTGCCCGGCACGCCGCTGGCGGACAGCGAACCCATCGACCCGTTCGACTTCGTGCGCGTGATCGCCGTGGCGCGCATCACCATGCCCACGGCCCGCGTGCGCCTGTCCGCCGGGCGCCAGCAACTGGGCGATGCGGTGCAGGCGCTGTGCTTCATGGCCGGTGCCAACTCGATCTTCTACGGCGACAAGCTGCTCGTGACCGGCAACCCGGACGTGGAAGCCGACGTGCAGCTACTGGCCAAGCTGGGCCTGCGCGGGCACCGCACCGCGGCGCACGCGGAGCACGAACACGGCCACGAAGAAGAGGCCGGCTGCTCCTGTAGTGGGAGCTGCTAGCGCCCGCCTGGCGGGCGCTGGAGGCCAATTGGGCTGCCAGGCCTAGGCCCCCTCGGGCTTGATCTGCGCGCGCTCGATCACCGGCTTCCAGCGCGCCTGCTCGGCCTTGATGAAGGCGCCGAACTCGGCCGAGGTGTTGCCCACGGCCAGCGCCGTTTCGTGGGCCAGCTTCTCCTTGACCAGCGCGCTGCGCGCGGCCTTGATGGCCTCGGCCTCCAGCTTGGCCAGGTGCGGCTTGGGCCAGGTGGAGGGCGCGATCAGGCCGTACCACTGCGTCATCTCGAAGCCTTTGAAGCCCTGCTCGGCCACGGTAGGCACGTCGGGCATCTGTGGCAGGCGCTGCGCGGTGCCTGTGGCAATGCAGCGCAGCTTGCCTGCCTTGATGAAGGGCAGCAGGGCAGGGGCGCCCACCGATGCGGCCTGCAGGCGCCCGGCCATCAAGTCCGTGAGCATGGGGCCGGTGCCGCGGTAGGGCACGTGCAGCATGAAGGTGTTGCTCACCATCTTCAGGTACTCGAACGCCAGGTGCCCCGCGCTGCCGTTGCCCGCCGAGCCGTAGTTGAGCTGGCCGGGCTTGGACTTGGCGTAGGCAATGAACTCGGTGAGGTTCTTGACGGGCAGGTCCGGGTGCACCACGTAGAGGCTGGGCACCTTGGACAGCAGCGTGACCGGCGTGAAGTCGCGGTTCGCGTCGTAGGGCAGCCTGGCGAAGATGAACGGGTTGACGGCCAGCGTGCCGATGTGGCCCAGGATGATGGTGTGCTCGTCGGTGCTGTTCGCCACCTCCTGCATCGCGATGTTGCCGGCCGCGCCCGGCTTGTTGTCCACGAACACGTTCTGGCCGATGGTCTTGGCCATCTCGCCCGCGGCAGCACGCGCCACGATCTCGGAGCTGCCCCCGGGCGCGAACGGCACCACGAGGCGGATGGGCTTGCTGGGCCAGCCCGCCTGGGCGCGCGCCAGCGGCGCGAAAGGGGTGGATGCGGCGGCGGCGCCGGCCAGCAGCAGTTGGCGGCGGTACGGGTTGGGGGCGGTCATGGGATATGTCTCCTCGGGGTTGGAATGCGAACGCCGCGATGGTGCCCCGGCCAATCTATCAATTCCCTTTCAAGCGGCGCCCAGGGCGCGCGACATAATCCCCGCCATGCGCATTCTGCTGGCCGAAGACGAGCATGCCCTGGGCGAATGGCTCAGCAAGGCCCTGGAGCAGGGCGGCTGGCGCACCGACTGGCGCGACGACGGCCGCCTCGTGGAGCAGGCGCTGGCCGCGCACGACTACGATGCCGTGGTGCTCGACCTGGGCCTGCCGGGCCGCGACGGCTACGGCATCCTGCGGCGCTTGCGCGAGCGCGACGTGCGCGTGCCGGTGCTGATCCTCACGGCGCGCGACTCGCTCGGCGACAAGGTGGGCAGCCTCAACGCGGGTGCCGACGATTTTCTGGTCAAGCCCTTCGCGCTGGCCGAACTCGAGGCGCGGCTCACGGCGCTCGTGCGCCGCGCGCGCGGCAGCGAGCATCCGCGCCTGGCCTGCGGGCCGCTGCAGTTCGACACCGTCACGCGGCAGTTCACGCTGCATGCCGAGCCGCTCGCACTGTCGCCGCGCGAGCACACGCTGCTCAAAGCGCTGATCCAGCGCAGCGGCGAGCCGCTGTCGCGCCAGCACGTGCTCGACCGCGTCTTCGGCGACGACGAGGACGTGCAGCCCAGCGTGGTCGACGTGCTGCTGCACCGCCTGCGCAAGCGCCTGGAGCACAGCGGCGTGTGCATCCAAACCTACCGGGGCCTGGGCTATGCGCTCGAGCTGGCTGCTGCGGACCAGCACTAGGCTGCGCCTGCTGGCGTTCCTGCTGCCCGTGCTCGCGCTGGAGACGGCCGCCGGGCTGTGGTTCACGCGCGTGGACGCCGTGGCGTCGGCCAACGCCGCCTACGACCGTTCGCTGCTGGGCGCCATCAAGTCGCTGGACCTCAACGTTTCCACGGCCTCGGGCGGGCTGTCGGTGGAGCTGCCGTACCGGCTGTTCGAGTTCTTCCAGCTCACGGCCACGGGCAACGTGTACTTCCGCGTGGCCACGGCCGACGGGCTCGTGGAGATCGGCCACGCGGACCTGCCCGCCCCGCCCCGGCCGCTGCAGGAGAACCAGCCCCTGTTCTACGATGCCGAGTACTTCGGCGAGTCGGTGCGCGTGGGCGCCTTCATGCGTGCTCTGGAATCTCCGCCGGGCGAGGCGCAAGACCAGCAGCTCGTGATCCAGGTGGCCGAGAGCACCACCTCGCGCGAGCAGTTCACGGCCGGTTTCGTGCAGCGCGCGGCCGCTCGCGATGTGCTGCTGCTCCTGGTGCTCGGGGTGTCGGTGTTCCTGGGCCTCGCGGCGGCGCTCTCGCCCATCACGCGGCTGGCGGGCCTGATCCGCGCGCGCGCCAGCGACGACCTGCGGCCGCTGCCCGGCAGCGATCTGCCCAGCGACATCCGCCCCCTGGTCGATGCCGTCAACCAGCAGATGCAGCGCACCGAGCGGCTCGTGCGCGAGCGCGAAGGCTTCATCGACGACGCTTCGCACCAATTGCGCACGCCGCTGGCCACGCTGCGCGCGCAGCTCGACTATGTGCTGCGCGAGACCGATCCGCAGCGCCACGGCGAGGCGCTGCAGGCGCTGTCCCAAGGCCTTGCGCAGGCCACGCGCGCCACGAACCAGCTGCTGGCCCTGGCGCGCAGCGATGCGGCGCTCGTGCAGCCGCAAGAGATCGCCCTCGGCGCCCTGGCGCGCGAGGTAGCCCTGGCCTTGCTGCCCGCCGCGCGCGAGCGCGGCATGGACCTGGGGGTGGAGCAGGCCGACGGCGCCATCGAGGCCCATGGCGACGCGGAACTGCTGCGCCAGGCCCTGCTGAACCTCGCGCACAACGCCATTGAGCATGGGCGCGCCCAGGGCACCGTCACCCTGCGCGTGGCGGCGGACCGTCTGGGCTTCAGCCTGCAGGTGATCGACGATGGCCCGGGCCTGCCGCCCGAACTCGAAGGCCGTGCGGGGCAGCGCTTCGCCAAGGGCCGGGGCAGCCGCGGATCGGGCCTGGGCCTGGCCATCGCACGCTCGGTGGTGGAGCGGCATGGCGGAACCTTGCGCGTGGAGCCCTCGGCCGAAACGGCCACGGGCACCTGCGCCACGCTGTGGTGGCCCAGGGCATGAAAAGGCTGTGGACCGCCTTGGCGCTGTGGGGTGCCCTGGCCGCCGCGCAGGCGGACGTGCTCGACGGCGCGCGCTGCGTGGCGCCGGCCAAGCCCGGCGGCGGCTTCGACCTGACGTGCCAGCTACTGGCCTCGGCGCTGGAGGCTTCGGGCCAGACGGCGCAGCGTTTGCCCGTGGTGTACCAGCCCGGCGGCATCGGCGCGCTCGCGTTCCGGCGGTCCGTGACGCAGCAGCCGGCCGACGGCCATGCCCTCGTGGCGTTCTCCTCGGGCTCCCTGCTCAACCTGGCCCAGGGGCGCTTCGGCCCCCACACCGAGCGCGACGTACGCTGGCTGGCCGCGATCGGTGTGGACCATGGCGTGATCGCTGTGCACCGCGATGCGCCATACCGCTCGCTGGCGGAGCTGATCGCGGCCCTGCGCAACCACCCCGGCCAGGTCGTTTTCGGCGCGGGCGGCTCGATCGGCAGCCAGGACTGGATGAAGGCCGCCCTGCTTGCACGCGCGGCCGGCGTGAGCCACAAGACCCTGCGCTTCGTGGCTTTCGAGGGGGGCGGGGAGGCGCTGACTGCGCTCGCCGGCCACCACGTGCAGGTGCTGGCCGGCGATGCTGCCGAAGTGGCGCGCCACCTGGAACAGGGCGCTCCGGTGCGGGTGCTGGCGGTGCTGGCGGCCAAGCGCCTGCGCGGCACGCTGGCCGGGGTGCCCACGGCCGCCGAGCAAGGTTTCGACATCCGCTGGCCTATCCTGCGCGGCGTATACCTGGGGCCCGGGGTGACCGACGCGGACATGCAGGCGTGGCGCGAGATTCTTGCGCGCGCGAGCCGCCATCCGTCATGGGCGCCGGCGCTGTGGCGTGCCGGTTTGCAGCCCGAATGGGTATCGGGTCCGGAGCTGGATGCACAGATCGCGCAGCAGATCGCCCATTACCGCCGATGGGCCACTGAGTTCGGGTTATTGCGCTGAACAGTGGATTGCATGGCCGCTTCCCGCTAGTATGGTCAAAGAGGGTAAGGGTTTTCCTGCGGAGCACAGGATGAGATGAAGCACAGCGCTCCCGGCATTTTCAATACCCCGGGGCATTCTTCCGCACCAAGCCGCACGGCATAGGCCCTCGATGGACTCAGGGGAGCAGGGGCATATTCCACCGAAATCCGTGAGATGCAATACAGCGACGACGGCACTTCGTTTCTCGCAACGCAAATACCCGGGCCAAGCCAGCGCCGGCTTGCGCTCGCCGTCGTGGGCGTATCGCTGCTTTTCTTCCTGGCGGCCGCGCCCTTCGCGAAAGTGCCCTTGCCGCAGTTCTGGGCTTTCGTGCCGATCTACCAGTCGGCGTTGGTGGTCAATGACCTGATTACCGCCAGCCTGTTGATCGGGCAATTCCGGATCCTGCAATCCCGCTCGCTCGTGGTCCTGGCCGCCGGATACCTGTTCACGGCGCTCATGGCGGCCGCGCATGCGCTGAGTTTCCCGGGGCTGTTCTCTCCCTCCGGCCTGCTGGGTGCCGGCCCGCAGACCACGGCATGGCTCTACATGTTCTGGCACGGAGGCTTTCCGCTGTTCGTTCTGGCCTATGTGTCCGTCAAGGAGAAGCCCGGCCCTGCCGCGTTCCAGGGCCAGCACCGCCATGGGGGCGCACTGGCTTTGGGAATGGCGGGGGTGGTTCTGCTCGTGGTGTTGGCCGTGCTCCTGGCCACGGCGGGCAGGGAGCGGTTGCCGGCGATCATGGCCGGCAGCCACTACACGCCGGCCATGCTCTTCGTGGTGGGCAGCGTATGGGGCTGCAGCCTGCTGGCATTGGCCGTTCTGTGGCGCCGGCGGCCGCATTCGGTGCTCGATCTGTGGCTCATGGTGATGCTCTGCGCCTGGCTGTTCGATATTGGCCTGGCGGCCGTCCTGAATGCGGGCCGTTTCGACCTGGGGTTTTATGCGGGGCGGGTCTATGGCCTGCTGGCGGCGAGTTTCGTGCTCGTGGTCCTGCTGCTGGAAAATGGCCGGCTTTACGCACGGCTCGTCGAGTCGCACCTGCGTGAACGCGCCAAATCCGCCGAGCTGCGCGAGCTGGGCAGCGAGCTCGAGAGCAAGAACCACCAATTGCAAGAGGCCAGTGCACGCAAATCCGAGTTTCTGGCAAGCATGTCGCATGAGCTGCGTACGCCGCTCAACGCCATCATCGGTTTTTCCGACGTGCTCAAGGATGGGCTGGTCGGAGGGCTGAGCAGCCAGCAGCACGAATATGTCACCGATATCTATGCCAGCGGCCGCCACCTGCTGTCGCTCATCAACGATATTCTCGACCTCTCCAAGGTTGAGGCCGGGAAAATGTCGCTCGACCTCGAGGCGGTAGACATCCCGGCGCTGCTCGAAGGCAGCCTGCTGGTGATCCGCGAGCGGGCCGCGGGCCACCGCATCGAGCTGGCCACGCGCATGGCGGATGGCTGGGAGCCGGTGCAGGTCGATGCGCGCAAGACCAAGCAGATCGTCTACAACCTGCTCTCGAACGCCATCAAGTTCACGCCCGACGGCGGCCGGGTCGTGCTCGCCGCGCGCCGTGTGGCGCGTGATGCGGTAGCGCAGTGGACGGCGCCTGAATCGACGCGGCTGCACTTTCCGCTCCTCCCGGGGGATTGCCCCGAGGAGTTCCTTGAAATCGCGGTCGAGGACACGGCCATGGGCATCGCCCCTCAGGACGCAGAGCGCCTGTTCCAGCCATTCAGCCAGATCGACGGCTCCTTGTCCCGGCGCTATGAAGGGACGGGGCTGGGCCTGGCGATGGTGCTCAAGATCGCCCAGCTCCACGGCGGCACCGTGGCGCTGGCCAGCGAGCCGGGGCAGGGCAGCCGTTTCGTGGTCTGGCTGCCCTGGCGCGGCGTCCAGGCGGTGCTCGCGACTGACATGGATGCGCCTCTGGCAAGAGAGGATGGCCTGCCGCTGGCCCTGGTGGTGGAGGACGACGAGCGGGCGGCGGAACTGCTGCGGCTGGCGCTGGCCGCCGAGGGCTACCGGGTCCATGTGGTGCCGAATGCCGAATCTGCCCTGCAACTGCAAGGGCATGCGCAACCGCAGCTGATCGTGCTGGACGTTTTGCTGCCCGGCGTGGACGGCTGGTCGCTGCTGTCGAGCCTCAAGGCGGCAGGAGGCGCCTGGGCCAGCGTGCCGGTGGTGGTTGTCTCCATCGTGGCCGAAGAACGCAAGGGACTGGCCCTGGGCGCCGACCGCGTGCTCCAGAAACCCGTGGGCCGCGATGAGCTGGTGGCGGCGCTCCGCCACATCCGCGGGCTGCAGCCCGCAGCCAGCGGACCGGAGTCTTTGCGATGATGCCTGCCGTGCTGGTCATAGAGGACAACCCCGCCAACATGAAGCTTTCGGCCCTGCTGCTGGAACGCGCAGGCTACACGGCCTTGCGTGCCTGGAATGCCCAGGACGGCCTGGCCCTGGCGCGCGAGCACAAACCCCGGCTCGTGCTCATGGATATCCAGTTGCCTGGCATGGACGGGCTCGAAGCTACCCGCATACTGAAGGCAGACCCCGCGACGCGGAGCATCCCGGTCGTCGCGCTCACGGCCTTTGCGATGAAGGGCGAGCAGGAGCGGATCCGCGCGGCGGGCTGCGACGGCTACATTGCCAAGCCCATCGACTACAAACAGTTCCTGGCCGAAGTGTCGCGTTGGCTGGCCCAGGGGGACCACAGTACATCGGAGTGAGCATGCCGCAAAACGACAAGCACATCCTGGTCGTTGACGACGATCCACGCAACCGCAAGCTGCTGGAAGCCTTTCTGCAGGCCGACGGGTATGCGGTGCGGGCCTGCGACTCCGGGGCCAAGGCGCTGCGCGCGGTAGCCGAGCAACGGCCCGATGCCATCTTGCTCGATGCCATGATGCCTGACATGGACGGCTTTGAAACGGTGCGGCGCCTGCGGGCGCAGCCCGAGACGCGGGCGATTCCGGTACTCATGGTCACCGCGCTCGACGACGCTGCCTCGCGCCAGCGGCTGGCCAGCGCGGGCATTGACGGCATCCTGACCAAGCCCATCGACCGCTGGCAGCTCAAGGCCAAGCTGCAGCAGATCACGCAAGCCAGAGCCCCCGGGGAGGAGGGCGGCCATGCATGAGCCCTCCGGGGCGGCGCCCTCGTTGGCTTCGCAGCAGCCGGCCCTGGAGCGGCTGCTCCAGCTCTACGCCATGCTCAGCCGCATCAACCGCAGCATCGTGCGCTCGGAGGACCCGCAGGAGCTCTACCTGGCGGCCTGCCGCATCGCCGTGGAGGAGGGGGGATTCCTCGGCGCCTGGATCGGCGTATCCGGGGCCGGTGGCGAATCCATCGCCACCCTCGCGCAGGCCGGTGCGCCCATCCCGTTCGAGCGCATGCAGGGCTTCATCGGCGAGGTGGCCCTCGGCGGGCAGCCGCTGGTGCTGGACGACGCCGTGCACGACACGCGGATTGCGCCTTGCCGCGACACGCTGCGCGCGTTGGGGGCCGGGGCGCTGGCGGCTTTCCCGCTGGTGCAGGAAGAGCGGACGATCGGCGTGCTCGCCATCGCGACGGCGCAGGCCCATGGCTTCGACCCCGACCGCATCGCCCTGCTGAACGAGGTGGTGGGCGATCTCTCGTTCGCGCTGGATGGCATGCGCCGCGAGGAACGGCGCGCCGCGGCCGAGAGCAAGGTGCATTACCTCGCCTACTACGACCCGCAGACGGGCCTGCTCGGCCGCGAGCTCTGGACGCAGCGGCTGGCCGCGGCCTGCCATGCAGAGCGCCCGCTCGCGGTGCTGGCCATCAACCTGCGCAGCTACCACGGCGCGATGCAGATGCTGGGGCAGGCCATGGGGGCAGAGGTGGCACAGACCGTGGCATCGCGGCTGGAGCACTTGCTGCCCACGGCGGCGATCGGCCGCATCAGCGAGTCGGAGTTCGTCGTCCTCATCGAGCCGCTGGCTGGGCTCGAACTGGCCGGGGAGGCCGCGTGGTCCGTGGCCTCGACGCTGTCCGAGGCCATTGCCGCCGACGGGCGCGAGAGCTTTCTCGATCCCTTCGTGGGCATTGCCGTGCACCCCCAGCATGGCAGCAGCGCCCAGGCCATCCTGAAAGCCGCGCTGATCGCAGCGGCCAGCCGCCCGCAGGATGCGCGCGACCACTGCCGCTTCTATGCCCCGGAGCTGGACCAGCAGACCCAGCGCAGGGCGGACATGGAGGGCGCGCTGCGCCGGGCGCTCGAACGCGGCGAGTTCCTGCTGCACTACCAGCCCCAGGTCGAGCTCGAATCGGGCCGCATGGTCGGGGTGGAGGCGCTCTTGCGCTGGCAGCGCCCCGGAAAAGGACTGGTGGCGCCGTACGAGTTCATCCCGTTGCTCGAAGAAACGGGGATGATCGTGCCCGTGGGGGCCTGGGTGCTCGAAGAAGCGTGCCGTACGGCCCGGCGCTGGCAGGACGAGGGGTTTGCCCCGCTGCGCATGGCGGTGAACCTCTCGGCGCGCCAGTTCCAGGGAGAGGACATCGGCGCACTGGTCCAGGAAACACTGCGCCGGACCGGCCTGGAGGCGTGCTGGCTTGAGCTCGAAATCACCGAAAGCGTGGTGCTGCTCAATGCAGATACCGTGATCCGCACGCTCGACCAGTTGCATGCCCTGGGCGTGGGCCATTCGCTCGACGATTTCGGAACCGGCTATTCCTCGCTCAGTTACCTGCAACGCCTGCCTGTGGCGCGCATCAAGATCGACCGCAGCTTCATCACCCACCTCACCTCGGCACCACAGGACGCAGCCATCGTGCGCGCGGTGGTCGGCATGGCCCACAGCCTGGGCATGCGCGTGATCGCGGAGGGCGTGGAAACCGACGCCCAGCTGGGCTACCTGCGCGGCCTGCACTGCGAAGAGATGCAAGGCTACCTCTTCAGCCGCCCGCTGCCCCCCGAGGCGCTGGAGGCGCTGATGCGGGAAGGACGCAGGCTCCATACCCGCGCTGGCGGGGAGGAGGGCCGGCGCGTGCTGCTTGTGGTGGACGACGACCCGGACGTTCTCTCCGCCCTGGACCGGCTGCTGCACGGCACGGAGATCCAGGCACTGACCACGGGCCGCGTCGATGAGGCTTTCGATCTGCTGGCCACCCACCCGGTCGGCGTCATCGTCTGCGACCAGCGCATGCCGTCGATGACCGGCACCGAGTTCCTGCGGCGCGTACGGGAGCTGCATCCCCATACGGTGCGTATCGTGCTGTCGAACTACGTGGAGTTGAACGCGGTGATCGACGCAGTCAACCGCGATGCGATTTACCGCTTCCTGACCAAGCCTTGGGATGACCAGACGCTGCTCGGCAGCCTGCGGGATGCATTCCGGCAGTACGAAATGGACCGGGAAAACCGCAAGCTGCCGCAGCGTAGTTAGATGCGCACAGGCCTTAAAGGCTGGAGAACAGGCCTCCTTCATTCAGCAAGGCGTAGGCGATCTCCGGGCGCCGCTCCATGCTCTTCTTGATCGCCGCGGGGATGGCCTGCCGCGTCTTGCGGCACAAGCCGCGCTGTTCGAGCACCAGGATCGCGATGCCCCGCAGGCTGCGCACTTCGTGGGGACTGACGGAGACGCTCAGGCGGATGCCGAGCTGCTGCTCCATGCGCTCCTCCAGACGCCGCAAATCGGCCAGGCTGTCCAGGTTTTCGAGACGCTGGACGAGCCGCTTCTCTTCATCGCGCGTCAGGCGAAGAATCCGCCAATCACCATCGGGCGTTTGCAGCAGAGCATCCCGGTCGCACACGCAGGCGCCCGGCGGGCATTCGGTGCGGATGGCAAAGGGCGGGGTCGTCATGGGTGCAATGGGCAGCGTTGCGCATTCTAGGGAGACTCGCATGCTTCTGTGTCGGTACGCACCTTCTTCTGATATTTAACATAATATACATCGTATCTATCAAAACATATCGTAGATGCCGCCAGCCGCTACCATCCTGGCCCATGACCAAGACACCTATCTCCGCATCTTTCGTCCACTTCGGCCTGCAAGGCCGCGTCTGCATCGTCACCGGCGGTGCCCAAGGCATTGGCGAGGCCTGCGTTCGCCGTTTCGCGGCCGATGGCGCCAAGCCAGTGATCGTGGATGTGGACGATGCGCGCGGCCAGGCGCTGGCGCAGGAACTGGGCGCGCTCTACGTGCGCTGTGACGTGGGCGACAAGGCGCAGGTGGATGCGCTGGTGGCCCAGGTTTTGGCGGCGCATGGGCGCATCGACGTGCTCGTGAACAACGCGGGCATCTTCCGCGCGGCGGATTTCCTGGACGTGACCGAGGCGGATTTCGACGCCGTGCTGCGCGTCAACCTCAAGGGCTCGTTCCTCGTGGGCCAGGCCGTGGCGCGGGCCATGGCGATCGCGGGCGGTGGCGCCATCGTCAACATGAGCTCGGTCAACGGTGTGCTGACCATTCCCAACATCTCCAGCTACAACGTCAGCAAGGGCGGCGTGAACCAGCTCACGCGCGTGATGGCGCTGGCATTGGCCGACCGCAACATCCGCGTGAACGCCGTGGCGCCCGGCACCATCGCCACCGAGCTCGCCGCCAAGGCGGTGCTGACCAGCGACGAAGCCAGGAACAAGATCATGAGCCGCACGCCGATGAAGCGCCTGGGCGAGCCCTCGGAAATCGCCGACGTGGTGGCCTGGCTGGCCAGCGATGCCGCCAGCTACGTGACGGGCGAGATCGTCACCGTGGACGGCGGGCGCATGACGCTGAACTACACCGTGCCGGTATGAAATCGATAGCTGTCAGCGCTTTCTGCATAAGCGCTGGCAGCCATTTTGGCTTGTAATCTCTTCAGCCCTGCGCCATCCGGCGCAGCGGCCAGCCCACAGGGCCGAACCACGCGCCGCCCGCCACCGCCCAGGCGTTGACTAGGCCGTAGAGCACCAGCGCCGCCGCCTGCGCGGCGAACACCGAGCCCAGCCCGCCGCCCCAGCGCAGGGCCAGCCAGCCGCCCGTCACCGCCACGGCCAGCCGGGCGATGTTGCCGATGACGGGCCACACCAGCCGCCCTGCCCCTTGCGAGGCAAAGTACAGCACCAGCCCCAGGCCGAAGAAGCCGTACACCGGCCCCACGGTGCGCAGGTACTGCGCGCCCGCCGCCAGCATGGCGGGGTCGGTGTCGAACAGCGACAGCCACGCGACGGGGAACAAGGCCGCGCCCAGGCCGATGGCGCTGGTCATGCCGAAGGCCAGCGCCGCGCCGATCCAGGTGGCGCGCAGGGCGCGGTCGCGCTGGCCCGCGCCGATGCAGGTGCCCACCATGGCGAGCAGCGGCGCGCCCAGGCCGAACACCAGCGGCACCAGCAAATATTCCAGCCGCGACGCCGTGCCGTAGCCCGCGATGGCCGCCGTGCCGAAGCCGCCCACCAGCGCGGTCGTCACGCCGATGGCAAGGTTGGTCGCCACGGTGGAGACCGTGCCCACCAGCCCCACGCGCAGGATGTCCGCGAACAGCGCCCAGCGAAAGCGGATGTGCGCCAGCGACGGCCGCAGCAGGCTGCGCGGCGACCACAGATAGGCCGCCAGCACCACGCTGCCGCCCAGGTAGAACGCCAGCAGCGCCATCGCCCCGCCCGTGCCGCCCATGCGGGTGTAGAGCCAGCGCCCTCCTCCCACCACCGCCACGGTGAACAGCAGCGAGAACACCCCCGCGATGGCCAGCGCGTGCAGCACCAGCGCATCGGCATCGCCGCGCCGCCGCGCGCCCAGCGCCCGCGCGATGGCCGAGGCAATGCCCCCGCCCATGGCCCCGGCGGAGGTCATCTGCATCAGCATCACCACCGGGAACACCAGCGCCATGCCCGCCAGCGCATCGGTGCCGAGCTTGCCGACGAAGTACGTTTCGATCAGCCCCGACCCCGCCTGCGCCAGCATCACCAGCACGTTGGGTGCGGCCAGCCGCAGCAGCGTGGGGGCGATGGGGGCTTCGAGCAGCAGGCGGGTGCGCGGGTCCAGCGCGGCGGTGCTCACACGGCCGCCTCGGGCCTGCGCGGCACCACGATGCGCACGGTGGACACCTGCAGCACGTCGCCGTGCTGGTTGCGGGTCTCGCTGCGCACCGTGACCATGCCCCGGTCGGGCTTGGATTTGGAAGGCTGCACCTGCACCACCTCGCTCATCACGTGCAGCACGTCGGTGGCGCGCGTGGGCCGGGGCCAGCTCAGCTCGCCCCCTGCCCCGATGATGCCGCCCGCGATGGGCAGGCCGCCGGTCACCTGCAGCCGCATGGTGACGGCCGCCGTGTGCCAGCCGCTGGCGGCCAGGCCGCCGAACAACGTGGACCGGGCCGCCGCGTCGTCCAGGTGGAACGGCTGCGGGTCGAACTGCGCGGCAAAAGCATGGATCTGGCCTTCGTCCATGGCGTGCTCGCCGCTGCGGAACTGCCTGCCCACGGCGAGGTCGTCGAGGTACAGGGGCTGCTGGGTGTCGGTCATCGGTAGCCTTTCCTTTGCTTTCTTGTTGCGTCGATGTCAGGCCGCCGCGGGTGCCGGGCGCGCCAGCCGGGCCTCGCGGATGGGCAGGTTGACCAGGGCGGCGCCCGCGGCCAGCACGATGTCCGCGTACCAGACCCAGTCGTAGCTGCCCGTGGCCTGGAACACGCTGCCGCCCAGGTAGGCGCCGAAGAAGCCGCCGATCTGGTGCGCCAGCATCACGATGCCGAACAGCATGGCCATGTTGGCGGTGCCGAACATCTTGGCCACCAGCCCGGCCGTGGGCGGCACGGTGGAGAGAAAGGTCACGCCCATCACGGCGGCAAAGACCAGCATCACCGCCGGCGTCTTGGGCGCGAACAGGAACGCCAGCACCGCCAGGCCGCGCGTGGCGTACAGCAGCGCCAGCAGCGACTTCATGCGCCAGCGCCCCACGGCCCAGCCCATGGCCAGGCTGCCCACGATGTTGAACAGGCCGATCACGGCCAGCGACCAGCCGCCCACCTCGGGCGGCAGGCCGCAGGCGGCGATCACGCCGGGCAGGTGCGTGGCCAGGAAGGCCACATGGAAGCCGCAGACCAGGAACCCCGCCGCCAGATAGCGGTAGCTGGGCGTGCGCAGGGCCTGGGCGATGGCCTCGCGCGCGCTCAGCGCCTTCTGGCCCGACGCGGCGGCAGCCTGCGCGGCCAGCGCCCGCGAATTGCCGCGCAGCACCCACGCGGCGGGCAGCGCCAGCAGCACCAGCACGCCCAGCCACTGCATGGCGACGGCCCAGCCCACGGCGGCCGTCAGGCCGATGGCGATGGGCGCCATGGCGAACTGGCCGAAGGAGCCGCCCGCGTTCACGACGCCCGTGGCCAGCCCGCGCCTGTTCGCCGGCACCAGCCGCGCCGTGGCGGCCATCAGCACCGAAGGGCCGGCCATGCCCGCCCCGCCCGCCGCCAGCACGCCGATGGCCAGGATGAGCCCGGCGGTGCTGGTCATCAACGGCGTGATGAACGTGCCCAACGCGACCAGCAGCGCGCCGATGAAAATCACGCGCCCCGTGCCGATGCGGTCCGCCACGGCCCCGGCGAACGGCTGGGTGAGGCCCCACCACAGCTGGCCGAACGCGAAGGCGAGGCTGATGCTGCCAATGCCCAGTGCGGTGGAGGTGTTGAGCGCGGAGAGGAACAGGCCCATGGTCTGCCGCGTGCCCATGGTGAGCGCGAAGGCGCCCGCCGCCGCCAGCAGCACCAGCCACAGGGGCAAGGACGGGGCACGGCGGGTATCAGGCGGCGTCGTCACGTTCCGCCTCCTGGGCCGGGGCCAGCAGCGCCAGCGCGTCGTCCACCAGCGTGTGCAGGGCGCTCACGCGCTCCACGCCCAGGGCGTCGTTGAGCGACAGCTGCGCCACCTTCCAGCAGCGCTGGGCCTCGGCGCGCTTGTCGCGGCCCGCGTCGGTGATGTGCACTAGGCGGCTGCGTGCATCGGCGCCCGGCGCCAGCGCCACCCAGCCCGCGTCCACCAGCGGGCGCAGGTTGCGCGTGAGCGTGGAGGCGTCCATCTTCATCGCCGCGGCCAGATCGCCCGGGCGGATCGGCCCGAGCTTGAGCACGTGCGACAGCAGCGAATACTGCGTGGTCTTGAGCCCGCAGCGCGCCATCTCGGCGTCGTAGTGGTGGGCCACGCGGCGCATGAGCTGGCGCAGCTTGAAGTTGGTGCAGCCCTGCGGAAGCACCGGGGTGGTTTCGGCTTGCATGCGATTGATTGTATCTGCAATAATTGCAGATGCAAATATCTAACCGAAAGCACGCATGACCCACTCCAACCAGCTCGAACAATGGCTCGCCCAGGAGCGCGAAATCCTCGCCCGCATCGACGCAGGCCCCGGCCCGGGCGTGGCGCGGCCCGACCAGATCGCGGGCCTCACCGGCCTGCAGCAGATGCAGGCCATGCTGAACGGCGACATTCCCTACGCCTCCATCGCCAAGACGCTGGACTTCCTCATCGTGGAGGTGGACGAGGGCCGCGCCGTGTTCCAGGGCACGCCCGGCGCCACGCACCTGAACCCCATGGGCACCGTGCACGGCGGCTGGTTCGCCACCCTCCTCGACTCCGCCCTGGGCTGCGCCGTGCACACCCGCATGGCGCCCGGGCGCGGCTACACCACGGCCGAGCTGGGCGTGAACCTGGTGAAGGCCCTCACCCCCAAGGTGCCGCGCGTGCGCGCCGAGGGCCGCGTGATCCACTGCGGGCGCCAGCTCGCCACGGCCGAGGCGCGCCTGGTGGGGCCGGACGGAACGCTGTACGCCCATGCCACCACGACCTGCCTCGTTTTCGACTTGCCGGCACAATCGCGGGCATGAGATTCCTCCACACGATGCTGCGCGTTGGCAACCTCCAGCGCTCGATTGACTTCTACACCCAGGTGCTGGGCATGCAGCTGCTGCGCCAGTCCGAGAACCCCGAATACAAGTACTCGCTGGCCTTCCTGGGCTTCGAGGGCGGCAACCCCGGACAGGCCGAGATCGAGCTGACCTACAACTGGGGCGTGGAAAGCTACGACCACGGCAATGCCTACGGCCACATCGCCCTGGGCGTGCCCGACGCGTACGCGGCCTGCGAGAAGATCAAGGCCGCGGGCGGCAACGTGACGCGCGAGGCCGGCCCCGTGAAGGGCGGCACCACGGTGATCGCGTTCGTGACGGACCCCGACGGCTACAAGATCGAGCTGATCGAGCGCAGGGATGGCCTGGCGGCAGGCACCGGGCTGCGCTGATCCGCTTCTCTTTCGATAGCTGCCAGCGCTTTATGGGTAAGCGCTGAAGCCATTTTTGACCTAAACCCTATTACTTCCCACGCGCCTGGGCCACGGCGGCCTGCACGGCGTCCCAGGTGCCCTGCCCCACGCTCTTGGCGATGCCGGCATTCACCGTGGCGAGCTTCTCGCGCATGCGGTTCGCTTCGGCGGCGGGCAGCTCGTTCACCTGCATGCCCTTGGCCTTGAGGTCGGCCAGGGCCTTGGCGGCTTCCTCGCGCGTGTCCTTGCGCTCGAATTCGCGGCTCTTCACGGCGGCGTCCTGCAGCACCTTCTTCTCGGCGGGGCTGAGCTGGTCCCACCACTTCTTGCTCACGGTCACGATCCACGGGCTGTAGACGTGGTTGGTCACCGTAAGGTACTTCTGCACCTCGTAGAACTTGCTCGACACCACGGTGTTGAACGGGTTTTCCTGGCCGTCCACGGCCTTGGTTTCGAGGGCCGTGAACAGCTCCGAGAACGGCAGCGGAACGGCGTTGGCGCCCAGGGTCTTGAAGCTGTCGAGGAACACGTTGTTCTGCATCACGCGCAGCTTGATGTCGTGCATGTCCTCCAGCTTGGTGACGGGGCGCTTGTTGTTCGTGAGGTTGCGAAAGCCGTTCTCCCAGTACACCAGGCCCACCATGCCCTTGGGCTCCAGCGTGGCCTTGATCTTCTCGCCCACGGGGCCGTCGAGCACGGCATCGGCCTCCTGGGTGTCGCTGAACAGGAAGGGCGTGTCCCAGATCGCCATCTCGGCCGAGATGCCCACCAGCGTGGCGGTGGAGCCCACCATCATCTCTTGCGCGCCGCCGATCAGCGCCTGCTGCATCTGCGTATCGGAGCCCAGCGAGGCGTTGCCGATGGCGCGGATCTTCATCTTGCCGCCCGTGGCCTTTTCCACCTCCTTGGCGAAGAAGCGCACGGCGCGGCCCTGGTTCGAGTCATCGACCAGGCCGAAGCCGAAGCGCACGATGCGCGGCTTGAAGTCCTGCGCGTGCACGGCGCCAGCGGCCGTCAGGGCGGCCAGCACGCCGGCCAGGATGAATTTGCGTCGCATAACGATCTCCTTTGAAAAATTCAGTGCATCCAGCGCAGCGGCGCCGTGATGAGCGAGGGGAAGAGCACGAAGAGCACGAGCAGCGCCGTGTACACGGCCAGGAACGGGTTGGTGCCCTTGATGACGGTTTCCATGCGCATGCGCCCTACCCCCGCCACCACGTTCTGCACCGTGCCCACGGGCGGCGTGATGAGGCCCAGGCACCCCACGTAGATGAACATGAAGCCGAAGTACACCGGGTCGATCCCCGCCTTGGTGGCGAGCGGCGCGCACACGGGGCCGAAGATCAGGATGGTGGGCGTGAGGTCCATGGCCGTGCCCACCACCAGCAGGAAGACCATCATCAGCGCCATAAACGCCACCGGGCTGCCCAGCACGCCCGCGAACGAGTCGGCCAGCATCGCGGGCAGGTCGGCCAGCGTGATCATGTAGGCCGTCACCGTGGCGGCGCCGCACAGGAACATCACCACCGCCGTGGTCTTGGCCGCGCCCAGGAACACAGCGTACAGCCGGCTCCAGCTCATCTCGCGGTAGATCACCATCGACACGAACAGCGCATACACCGCCGCCACCACCGCCGCCTCGGTCGGCGTGAACACGCCGCCCTTCAAGCCGCCCAGGATGATGACCGGCATCATCATGGCCCAGAAGCTCTGCACCAGCGCCTTCAGGCGCTCGCCCCAGCCCACGCGCCGGCCGCTGGCGAGCTGGTACTTGCGCGCGATCCACCACCACGCAAACACCAGGAAGAAGCCCATGATCAGCCCCGGCACCACCCCCGAGAGGAACAGCTTGCTGATCGAGGTGTTGGTCGTCACGCCGTAAATTACGAACGGCATGGAGGGCGGAATGATCGGCGCGATGATGCCGCCCGAGGCGAGCAGGCCCGCGCTGTAGCCATCCGGGTACTTCTGCTCGCGCATCATGGGCAGCAGGATGGTGGCCAGCGCCGCCGTATCGGCGATGGCCGAGCCGCTCATCGACGCCAGCAGCACCGCCGCGCCGATGGCCACATAGCCCAGCCCGCCGCGGATGTGGCCCACGAAGGCGCTGGCCAGGTCGATGATGCGGCGCGACAGGCCGCCCGCGTTCATCAGCTCGCCCGCCAGGATGAAGAACGGCACTGCGAGCAGCGGAAAGTTGTCGAACCCCGCCTGCAGGTTCTGCGCGAGCAGTTGGGAGTCGAAGAAATCGAGGTGCCACATCAGCGCCACGCCGGTGAGCACCAGCGCCTGCGCGATCGGCATGCCGATCACCATGCCGCCGATCAGCACGGCGAGGAAGATGAAGGTAACGACCATGTTGCGTGTCCTTGGTTCTTATTCGATGTCGAGCGCGTCGCCGTGCGGCTCTGCGGGCCCGCCGCGCCGCATGTCGCGCACAGCCACAACGAGCATGCCCACGGCCAGCACCAGCGTGGCCGCCGCGCCCAGCGCGAGCGGGTAGCCCAGCACCGTGCTGTAGCTCGACAGGCCCGCGACCACCTGGGCCCACGAGCCCCACAGCAGCAGCACCATGCACAGCACCACCAGCAGCTGCGACACCCAGAACAGCGCCTTGCGGGCCCCCGGGCCCACGCGCGAGGTCACCAGGTCGAACCCCAAGTGGCTGCCCTCGTACGCCGCGACGATGGAGCCGATCGCCACCAGCCACACGAACAGCAGGCGCGAGATCTCCTCGTACGAGACGATGCTGGTGTCGAACACGTAGCGCAGCACCACGTTCACGAATACGGCCACGACCATGCCGGCGAGCGCGAGCACCATGGTCACTTCGGCCAGGCGTTGCAGCCGGGGCTTGGCGGGGGCGGAGGGGTTGTTTTCAGGCAGGCTCATGCGGCACCTTTGGCAGCGGTTTCAATGGCGGGAACAGAAAAAGACGGGGCGCGCACCCATTGCACGATGGCGGCCGCCAGCTCCGCGACGGGCCGCGTGGCGTCGAGCGCCAGCACGCAGGACTCGCCCAGCGGCGGCTCCAGCGTGGCGAACTGGTCGGCCACCAGGGCCGGGGAAAAGAAATGGCCGGGCCGGGCCTGCACGCGGGCCAGCGCATCGTCGTAGCCCAGTTCCAGGAAGACGAAGCCCAGCCCCGGCAGTGCCTCGCGCAGGCGGTCGCGGTACTTGCGGCGCAGGGCCGAGCAGGTCAGCACCACCCCCTGCCCTGCGTTGGCGGTGCCCAGCAGGCCCGCCAGGCGGTCGAGCCAGCCCGCGCGGTCGGCATCGGTCAGGGGAATACCCGCGCGCATCTTGGCGATGCTCTCGCCCGCGTGGTAGGCATCGCCCTCGTGCAAGGCCCAGCCCAGCGCCTGCGCGCAGGCCTCGGCCACGCTCGATTTGCCACAGCCGGAAACGCCCATGACCACGATGGCCTGCGGGCGGTGCACCAGAGGTGCGGCGGTTTGGATAGCGCTATCCATAAGATCCAATAAAAAGCGAGGCTGTTCATTCCTCGCATCAAAAAGCCATCGGGGGTAATCAGCAATGCCGCGAAGCATTGGATAGCGCTATCATAAATTCCAGCCACCCACCGCCTATCAGGATTAACCCTTGACCGACACCCCACGCCGCGCGCGCCGCTCCAGCGGCCGCACCACCCTTGCCGACGTGGCCCGGGCCGCCGGCGTGAGCCCCATCACCGTATCGCGCGCCCTGCGCGCCGAGCGCAGCGTGGACCCCGCCCTCGTGGAGCGCGTGCGCGAAGCGGCGGACGCCCTGGGCTACGTACCCGATCCAGCCGCGCGCGCCCTGGCCTCGCAGCGCAGCACCCAGGTGCTGGTGCTCGTGCCCATGCTGTCGAACACGCTCTTCGTCGACCTGCTCGAAGCCGTGCACCGCGTGCTGTTCCCGGCCGGGTTCCAGCCGCTCATCGGCGTGACCCACTACGACAGCGCCGAGGAGGAACTGCTGCTGCGCACCTACCTGCCCCACCGCCCCGCGGGCCTGCTGGTGACCGGCTTCGACCGCAGCGAAACCGCGCGCCAGCTCATCGCGAAAAGCGGCGTGCCCGCGGTGCACCTCATGGAAACCAGCAACGCGCCCGGCGTGCACTGCGTGGGCTTTTCGCAGGGGGACGCGGGCGCGGCCATCACGCGCCACCTGCTGGAGCGCGGCCGCCGCCGCATCGCGTTTTGCGCCGTGCAGCTCGACCCGCGCACGCTGCAGCGCGCCGAGGGCTACCGCCGCGCGCTGCGCGAGGCGGGCCTGTACGACCCGCAGCTCGAATTGCTGTGCCCGGAGCGCTCGTCCATCTCGCTGGGCGCCCGCCTGTTCGACGAAATGGTGCAGCGCATGCCCGGCATCGACGCCATCTTCTTCTGCAACGACGACATCGCCCAGGGCGGGCTGCTGGCCGCGAACCGGCTGGGCATCGCCGTGCCGCAGCGCATCGCGGTCGCGGGCTTCAACGACCTCGCGGGCAGCGACCAGATGGTGCCGCCCCTGACCACCGTGCGCACGCCGCGCGGCGAGGTGGGCCGCGCCGGCGCGGCCATGCTGCTGGACCTGATGCGCGGCCAGAGCGTGCCCGCGCACTGCGTGGAGCTGGGCTACGAGCTCGTGGTGCGCGGGAGCACCTGAGTGCACAAAAACAAAGCCCGGCGCACAGGCCGGGCTTGTCGTTTTCAGGGGAAGGAACCGCTCAGGGAGCCAGCGTCACTTCCACGCGGCGGGCTTCGGCGTTGCTGCCGCTGGCCTGGGTCTGCTCGGGCTTCTTCAGCTCGATCATGTCTTCGGCCACGCCCAGGGCCTTGAGCGCATCGCGCACGGCGATGGCGCGCTGCTTGGCCAGCTCTTCGTTCAGGGCAGCGTCGCCCGTGGCGTCGTGGAAGCCCGAGACCACGGCCTTCTTGCCCGCGGCCACGCCCTTGACCACCTCGGCCAGGGCCTCGTTGGCGCCAGCGGCGATGTCCGCCTTGGCGGTGGCGAAGTAGAACTTGACCACGCCGCCCTCCACCACCACGGAGGCCTCGTCGGCCACCGCGGCCGCAGGCTGGGCCGCGGCAGGAGCGGCCGCCACGGCGGCCTGGGCCGGGGCGTGCGCGATGCCTCGCTTGTAGACCACGACGCCCACCACGGTGGACACCACGAGCGCAATCAGGGCGAACAGGAAGCCGAGGGCAAAGCGCTGTTGGCTGTCGTCGTCGGAACTGCTGAAAGACATCTTCGAAACTCCGTAAATAATGGGGGCGTTGGACAAAACCTGAGATTGTAGAGTCAAGCCATGACGACGCTCGCCGCTCCCCTGCGCGACCCGGCCCCGATGCTGGAGCGCACCATCGCCGAATGGGGCGGGCGGCAGGACCTGTGGGTCTTCGGCTACGGCTCGCTGATCTGGCGGCCCGACTTCGACTTCGCCGAGCAGCGGCCTGCGCGCGTGCACGGCTGGCACCGCGCTCTCAAGATGTGGAGCCGCATCAACCGCGGCACGCCCGAATGCCCGGGCCTGGTGTTCGGCATGCTCTCGGGCGGCTCCTGCCAGGGCATGGTGTTCCGCGTGGCACACGAACACGCGCGCCAGGTGCTCATCAACCTGTGGCAGCGCGAGATGGCCATGGCGGTCTACGACCCGCGCTGGCTGGCCTGCCAGACCGCCCAGGGCACGGTGCGGGCGCTGGCCTTCACGCTCTCGCGCAAGAGCCCCAGCCACACGGGCGAACTGCCGGAGGCCGAATACCGGCGCATCTTCGCCCAGGCCAAGGGCATCTATGGCACCACGCGCGACTATGCCCAGGCCACCTTCGACGAGCTGCGGCGCATGGGCATCCACGACCGGGCGCTGGGCCGGCTGCTGGCCTACGCGCCCCCCTACGCGGCAGGGGACTTTCCGGCGAATGCGGGAAATAATGCCGTGCTCCCCCATCCCTAACCCACTGGAGAAATTTCGCCATGAACGCACGTTTTGCCCTCGCCTGCGCCGCCGCCCTTGTCCTGGCCGGCTGCGCCTCGACCCCCACGGGCCCTGTGGCCGTCGCCAAGCTGGAGCCCACGCGCGGCAGCACCGCCACGGGCACGCTGCGCTTCGCGCAGGCGGGTGATGTGGTGCGCGTGAGCGGCGAGATCCACGGGCTCCAGCCCGGCGCGGAACTCGGCTTCCACATCCATGAAAAAGGCGACTGCTCCAGCGGCGACGGCATGAGCGCCGGGGGCCACTTCAACCCCGGCGGCCAGCAGCACGGCCACTTCGGCCATGGAGCGCACCATGCGGGCGACCTGCCGAGCCTGCGCGCCGACGCCAACGGCGTGGCCCGCGTGAACTTCGAGTCGCGCACCTTCAGCGTGGGCAGCGGCGCGGCCGACATCGTGGGCCGGGGCCTCATCGTCCACCGCGACCGCGACGACTACACCACCCAGCCCACGGGCAACGCCGGCCCGCGCCTGGCCTGCGCCGTGATCACGCGCGGCTGACCGCGCTCAGCGCCGCCCGCGCCACAGCGCGGCGGCCCGCTCCAGGGCCTCGACGGTGTCGATATCGGCCACCGTGCCCTCGTCCTCCACGGCCACGAGCTGCAGCCCGCCCGCGCGGGCTTGGCCTTGCACGATGGAGGCCGCGCCCCGTTCGCCGGTGAGCGCTTTGAGTTCCTCCCCGCACACGGCGCCAAACCCCACGGGGTGCCCACGCTGGCCCTGGTAGACGGGCACGGCCACGGTGCAGTGGCGCAGCGCCTCGGCCACGGCATGCAGGGTTTCAGGCCGCACCAGGGGCAGATCGCCCGGCAGCACGAGCCAGCCCGCAGCATTGGGCGCAGCGCGCACGGCCGCGGCGATCGAATCGCCCATGCCCGGGTGCCCCCGGTCTTCGAGGTGCCACGGCAGGCCGCTGGCGCGCACCGCGTCCAGCGTGCGCTCCAGCACCGTGCGGCCTTCGAGCAGGGCCTGCAGCTTGTGCACCTGCCCGCCCGACGCGCGAAAGCGCTCGCCCCGGCCCGAGGCCAGGATGAGCACGCAGGGCCCACCGGCGTTGTCTTGGATCATGCCCCACTGTAGCGCCGCACCGGCGCTGCGCCGTGCGCGGCACAATGCGGCGCATGAACGCAACGCCCTCCTCCATCGCCGACCTGCGCAAGAGCTACGAACGCGCCGAGCTGAACGAAGAAGCCTCGCAAGCCGACCCGCTGCAACAGTTCGACCAATGGCTCCAGCAAGCCCTGGCCGCCCAGGTGCCCGAGCCCAATGCCATGACGCTGGCCACCGTGGGCGGCGACCTGCGCCCCAGCACGCGCATCGTGCTCATCAAGGGTTACGACACGCGCGGCATCGTCTGGTACACCAACTACGACAGCCGCAAGGGCCGCGAACTGGCGGGCAACCCGTTCGCCGCGTTGCAGTTCCACTGGGTGGAGCTGGAGCGCGTGGTGCGCATCGAGGGCCGCGTGGAAAAGGCCACCGAGGCCGAGAGCAACGCCTATTTCCACAGCCGCCCGATCGACTCGCGCATCGGCGCCTGGGCCAGTCCGCAAAGCCAGGTGATCGACGGCCGCGGCGTGCTGGTGGCCAACGCCGCCAAGTACGGCGCCCAGTTCCTGCTCAAGCCGCCGCGCCCGCCGCACTGGGGCGGCTTCAGGCTCGTGCCCGACCGCTGGGAGTTCTGGCAGGGTCGTAAGAGCCGCCTGCACGACCGGCTGCGCTACCGGCTCGATGGCGGCGCCTGGGTGCGCGAGCGCCTGGCGCCGTAACCACGGCCGCTCTGTTTTTCATAGCTCCTAGCGCAATCCCCATAAGCGCTGGAGCCCGTTTTTCGCATTAACCCAGCAACCCGCCCGCCACCCCGCAGCCCAGTACCACGGCCCAGGGCGGCAGCCGGGCGTACTGCAGGGCCGCGAATGCCGCCAGGGCCAGCGCCAGGTCCGCCCAGCCCTGCAGGGCGCCCACGCCCACGGGGCCCGCCAGCGCCGCCAGCAGCAGCCCCACCACGGCCGCGTTCACCCCCGCCAGTGCGCCCTGCGCCGCGTGGCTGGCGCGCAGCCGCTCCCAGAACGGCAAGGCCCCCGCCACCAGCAGGAAGGCGGGCAGAAAGATCGCCGCCAGGCACACCGCCGCGCCCAGCGCTCCGCTGGGCCAGCCCTGCACCGACGCCCCGAGGAACGCTGCGAACGTAAACAGCGGCCCCGGCACCGCCTGCGCCAGGCCGTACCCGGCCAGGAAGGCATCGGGCGCCACCCAGCCCGGCTGCACCACCGCGGCCTGCAACAGCGGCAGCACCACGTGCCCGCCGCCGAACACCAGCGCCCCGGCACGGTAGAAGGCATCCACCAGCGCCCACAGCCTGCCCGGCCCGGCCGAGGCCGCCAGCGGCAGCAAGGCAGCGAACAGCGCCAGCAGCGCCGCCCCGCCCCGCCGCCCCAGCGGCAAGGGCAGCGGCGCATCGGCCTGCGCCGGGGCTGGCCGCGTGCCCCGCCCCCACAGCGCCCAGCCCAGCAGGCCCGCCAGCAGCATCACCCCTGCTTGCGAGCCCACGCCGCTCCAGCGCCACAGCACCGCTGCCGACACCAGCATGAGCGCCAAGCGCACCGGCCCCTTGCACAGCGTGCGCGCCATGCCCCACACAGCCTGCGCCACCACCGCCACGGCCACCACCTTGAGGCCGTGCAGCACGCCCGGCGGCACCCCGCCGGCGTGCGCCGACAGCCCCATGGCCAGCACCGCGAGCACCAGCGCCGACGGCAGCGTGAACCCCGCCCACGCCGCCAGCGCGCCGCCCCACCCGCCGCGCACCAGGCCCAGCGCCATGCCCACCTGGCTGCTGGCCGGGCCGGGCAGGAACTGGCACAGCGCCACCAGATCGGCATAGGCGCGCTCGCCAAGCCAGCGGCGGCGCTGCACGAACTCCGCGCGGAAGTAGCCCAGGTGCGCCGCCGGCCCGCCGAAGGAGGTGAGGCCCAGGCGCAGGAAGACGAGGAACAGCTGGAGTGGAGGAACAGTGGCCATTTGGAGCCGCTTATTGTCCCTTCTCCGCCGCGCCGGGCTGCGAAGCTGCACCCCGTCCTTCCCACCCCGCCCCAGGAGGCTTTCATGCTCTACACCGAAAACGAGATCCACGCGGCCGTGAAGCGGCTGGCCCGCGTGGGCTATGCGGCGCTGACGGCGCACGAACAGCGCATCGTGGATGCGCTGTCGGCCGTCTGCTAGAGGGTGCCGGTCCGGGTCAGAACGTGACCTGCAGGCCCGCCTTCACGCTGCGCCCGGGCAGCGGCGCCTTGGGGTACGCCGTGGTCGTGAGGATCGAGGTCGCGCTGTAGGCCAGGCGGTCGGTGATGTTGTCCAGCCGCAGGTACCACAGCAGATGGGTCGAGGCGTTGCCCCACTGCGCCTTGGTGCGGTAGGCCAGCGAGGCGTTCCAGAGCGTGTAGCCGCCCGTCGCGCGCGTGCCGTCGCCGGGCACGCGGTTCTGCGCGGCCCAGGTGTCGAAGCCGCCGCCTACGCTCCAGGCGCCCTGGCGCCAGGCGAGCGCGGCCCCCACGCGCGCGGGTGCGATGCGCGGCAGCGGCTCGCCCGTGTCGCGGTTCGTCGCGCGCACGATGTCGCCGCGCCAGAGCAGGTCGAGCGTGCCGCTGTTCGCACCGGGCGCCGCGAACAGGCCGCTCGCGCCCCACAGGCGTACCGTGCCGCTGGCCTCCAGCCCGTAGAAGCGCGCGCGCACGCCCTGGTAGCGGTATTCGGGGAACGTCTCCTCGCCGCTGCCGGCCGCGGGGTTGCGCTCCCCTTCCTCCGTGAGCACGTCGCCCGTCGGCGTGAGGCCGATGTAGTTCGAGAAGTTGCTCACATAGGCGTTGACGGCGAAGCGGTCCGGGCCGTCCTTCCATGCGGCGCCCAGGTCCAGGCTCGTTGATTTTTCGAGGCCCAGCGCGCTGTCGCCCGTCTCCCAGGCGGCCGTGGCCACGTGCGGGCCGTTGGCGAACAGCTCGTAGTCCTTGGGCGCGCGCTGCGTGTACGAGAGGTTGGAGGTCACCTGCCAGCGCGGCGCCACGTTGACCAGCGCGCCGACGGCCGCGCTGCCCGGGTGGAACTTGCGCGCTCCGGCCTCGAAGCGGTCCACGTCCGCGCTGCCGAACGACTGCACCCTCACCTGCTCGGTGCGCGCGCCGAAGGTCAGCCGGCCCCAGCCCGTGGCCAGCTCCTCGTGCGCGAACAGCGCCGTGGACTGCGTGCGGCTCGGCGGTGCGAAGGCCTCCTCGCCGATGGCCGAGAAGTGCGTGTTCTCGGCCTGCAGGCCGATCACGCCCTCCAGGGGGCCCAGGCGCGCGTGGCGGGCCTCCACGCGCAGGTCGTTGCCGCGGTTGAGGAACGTCGTTCCCACCTCGCCGCCCTCGTACTCGGTGTGGCGGTAGTCGGTGTGGCTCAGGCGCGCCTTCACGCTCTCGATCACGCCGCCCAGGCGGTATTCGCCCTCGAGCGCGTAGCGGTTGGAGCGCATGCCGATGGTCACGTCGTCCTCGGCCACGGTGCCGTAGTCGCTTTGGAAGGTGCTGGCCGAGGCGCCGATGTAGCCGCGGTCGAGGAACAGCGTGCCGCCCACCGCCCCGCCATGGGAGCTGCTGGCCGAGTTGCAGATGTGGCGCGAGAGGCCGGGTGAGCCGGGCTTCTCGCAGTCGAGCTGCGCGGGCACGCGCACGTCGCCCGTGCGGCGGTCGAAGGCATCCACGTGCAGCGCGTAGCGGTCGTTGCCGGCCTCGACCTCCACGGCGCCGCTGCGCTCGCGGTTGCCGCTGGCCAGGCCCAGGTCGGCCTTGCCGCCGACCCCGTTGACCGGCTCGCGCGGGATGCGGTTGTCGATCACGTTGACCACGCCGCCCACGGCGCTGCCGCCGTAGAGCAGCGCGGCCGGGCCGCGCAGCACCTCGATGCGGTCGGACACCATCGCCTCCGTGGGCACGGCGTGGTCATAGCTCAGCGCCGACGCATCGACCGTCGCGCCGCCGTTTTGCAGGATGCGGATGCGGTCGCCGTCGAGGCCGCGGATGATGGGGCGGCTCGCGTTCGGGCCGAAGTAGCTGCTGCTCACGCCCGGCAGGCCGTCGAGCGTTTCGCCCAGCGTGGGCTTGGCGCGCAGCGTGAGGCCCTCGCCCGAGAGCTGGGCCGCGGGCGCCACCGTTTCGGCGCTGCCCAGCGGATTGCCGGTGACGGTGACTTCGCCCAGGCTGGGCGCATCCCCCTGCGGGGCGGCGGTGGAAGGGCTTGCGGCCTGCGCAAGCGCGAGGGGGCCGAAGGCCAGGAGAGCAGCGCCCACGGCGCTGCGGCGGAAGGAATGTGGCATGGATGAACCGTATGAATCTGGAGAAAAGAGGGCCGCGCGCGCTGCACGGGCCGTGTGGGCCATGCGCCAGCGTGCGCGCGGCCCGTTGAGGACCGTGCGCACGGCTGCGCCGGCCCCATGCGGGAGCGCCGCGAAGACAGTGCGGGAGAGAGCGGGTCAGGCGCGCACGCGGGGCGGTGCGCGGGCGTCGAAAAAGCCCATCCAGCGCGCGGGCGCCACGCGCCCGGGCTGCATGCAGGGCAGCGCGCTGGGCCACGGGGGCAGGTCCAGCGTGGGCGCGAACGCCACCGGGCCGCCGTGCGTGTGCTGGTCCAGCATGCGGCAGTCGCCCGCATGGTGGCCCGCGAACAGCGCCGCGAGGGCGCCCCCGCCCTCGCGCTCCTGCGCGTGCAGGCCCACGGCCGGCAGATCGCCGTGGACCACCTGGTGCACCAGGCCGAGCGCGGGCGCAAACACCAGGGCCCATGCCAGCCAGCCCAGCGCAAGACGCCGCAGCACCGGCACCCTCATCGCGCGCGCCTCCCCGGCAGGCAGGCATCCACTATCGTTTCAGTAGCTGCTTGCGCTTGCTGGTATTGCGCTGGAGGGCATTTTTGCTTCAAACGCGCGCAGCCCAGGCCGCGCAGGCGCAGCCATGCCCCGGCGGGGCCGGAACGCAAGGGGAAGGCGTTGAAGACAGGGAACATTGGGCCTTGCTATCGCAGGGGGCCTGCATTATGCCCCGCTGCCGCCCGCGTCATCGCGCAGATGGCGCGCGAAGGTCTTGCGGAACTTCTCGACCTTGGGGCCGATGACAAAGGCGCAGTAACCCTGGTTCGGGTGCTGCCGGAAGTAGTCCTGATGGTAGTCCTCGGCGGGCCAGTAGGCCGTGAGCGGCTGCACCTCGGTGACCACCGGCACGCCGTAGTGGCCGCCCTGCTCCAGCTCGCGCAGCACATCGCGCGCCACGGCCTCGTGCGCGGGGTCGGCGTAATAAATGCCGCTGCGGTACTGCGGCCCCACGTCGTTGCCCTGGCGGTTGAGGGTGGTCGGGTCGTGCGTGGCGAAGAAAATTTCCAAGATTTCGCGCACGCCGATCTGGGCGGGGTCGAAGGTCACGCGCACCACCTCGGCATGGCCCGTGCCGCCCCCGCAGACCTGCTCGTAGCTGGGGTGGGGCACATGGCCGTTGGCGTAGCCGCTTTCCACGCCGGTTACGCCGCGCACGCGGTCGAAAACCGCCTCTGTGCACCAGAAGCACCCGCCGCCCAGGGTGATGGTTTCAAGGGCCATGGTGTCGCACTCCTTCATCGGAAGACGGGAATCATGGCACAGCAGGACCTGTTCCAGTTTGGGACAGCTTCTCCCGCCGTGGCGCAGGCATGGGTTTTGCCCTGCATGGGCATGAACCCATGGAAAGGTTGACGATGGATCCACGCCGCAAATTCCTGCTGACCGGCTTGCTGGGGGCCATGGGCCACGGCCCGCTGCATGCCGCCGAAGACCGCACCGGCGGCGACCCGCTGGGCTCCCCGCAGTGGCCTTCGCTGCGTGCGCAGTACCTGGGGGATGCGCCCATGCGCTTCACCGATGCCATCGCGGTGTACACGCCCGCGTTTGCCGACGACGCGATGAACGTGCCGCTGCAGATCGATGCGCGCGCCCTCTCGGCCACGGGCGGCGGCGTGCGGCGCATGCGGGTGCTGGTGGACCGCAACCCCATCCGGGAGGTGCTTTCGTTCGAGCCGCTGCGCGCGCTGCCCATGCTGTCCTTGCGCATCCGGCTCGAACAGGCCTCGCCCGTGCGCGCCCTGGTCCAGACCCAGGACGGCCAGTGGCATGTGGGCGGCGTCTGGGCGCAGGCCGCCGGCGGCGGCTGCACCGTGCCCGGCGCCTCGCGCGCCGACGGCTCGTGGAAGAGCACGCTCAACCAGGTGCAGGCGCGGTTCTTCCCCAACCCCGTCGTGGGCAGCCGCAGGCTGCGCGTGCGCGTCATGCACCCCATGGACACCGGGCTGGTCGCCAGCATCCCAGCGTTCTACATCGAGCAACTGGAGCTGGCCGATGCCAGCGGCCAGGCATGGTGGCGCCTCGCGCTGCACGAGCCCGTCTCGGAAAACCCCTTGCTGACCTTCGAGCTGCCGCCCGAAGGGCCGCGGGCATTCCGCCTGCAGGGGCGGGACAACAACGGCAACCGCATCGACGCCGAGGTGCGCGCATGAAGGCCGCCGCCGCATGGATGCTGCTGGCCGCCCTGGCCGCCCTGGCCGCCACGGCGCAGGCCCAGACGGCCGCGCCCCCTGCCTCGCGCGCCGACGTGCGCACGCTCGATTACGGCCTGCGGCCGCGCCGCATCGCCGACGACACCTGGGTCATCGAAGGCGCCGTGGACGATTTCTTGCGCGCCAATGGCTGCAACATCATCAACACCGCCTTCATCGCCACCGGCGAAGGCGTGGTGGTGATCAACACCGGCCCCTCGCGCCTGTATGGCGAGCAGCAGCGCCGCGCCATCGCGCGCGTGACCGCCGAGCCCGTGCGCCAGGTGCTCAACCTCGATTTGCACCCCGACTACTTCTTCGGCAACCAGGCCTGGAGCGATACGCCCACGCAGGCCCTGGCGGGCACCATCGCGGGCATGCAGGCCGAGGGCGCGGCCTACGAGGACAACCTGTACCGCCTGTGCGGCGACTGGATGCGCGGCACCCAGGCCACGCCAGCGCGCGAGCCGCTGCGGCCGCACACGCTGCGGCTGGGCCGCCATGTGCTGGAGCTGCGCCGCCTGCAAGGCCATACCGGCGACGACCTGGTGCTCATCGACACGCACACGGGCGTCCTCTTCGCGGGCGGCCTGGTGTTCGCCGAGCGCGTGCCGACCACACCGCACGCCGATCCCGCCGCCTGGCTGGCAAGCCTCGACACGCTGGCGCAGTGGCAGGCGCAGGGCCAGTTCCGGCTCGTGGTGCCCAGCCATGGCCCCGTGCACGAGGGCACGCGGGGCATGGCGCAGACGCGCGACTGGCTGCAGTGGCTCACGGGGCTCATGCGCGACAGCGCCGCGCAAGGCGTGGACCTCGGCGAGCTGATGCGGGCGCCGGTTCCCGCGCGCTTCGCCCATTGGGCCGCCCAGCCCGCCGAACGCAACCGGAGCCTGGCGCAGTGGTACCCGCGCTACGAGCAGCAGGCGCTGGGCAGGCATTGACCCACTTCGTGGCAGCGGGTGCGCCATTCTTGAGCAATGTCACAGCCGCAAGGGGCCGTCCGCCCCCGCCCGGCAGGGCCGCCGGGCTGGCATGGATGTTGCCCCTGGCTGGGGGTTTCTTCACTCTGCATTTCGCCACCACCACCATGCGCACCGCCCTCCTCCTCTGCCTCGCGCTCGCAGGCGCCTCCAGCCATGCCGCCGATGCTGACCTGGCCGCCGCGGCCAACCTCGCCAAGTCCAGCGACTGCTTCAGCTGCCATTCGGCCACCGAGAAAATCGTCGGCCCCGCGTTCAGCTCGATCGCCGCCAAATACGCAGGCGACAAGGATGCGGTGGCCACGCTGTCCCAGTCGATCCAGATGGGCTCCACCGGCAAATGGGGGCGCGCGGCCATGCCCGCGCACTCCGCCCTGAAGGACCAGGACCTCAAGCTCCTCGCCACCTGGGTGCTCGCCACCAAGCCATGAGCGCGGCCGCGCCCTCCCCCCATCCGTGCACGCTGCTGGGCGCGGCACGCGCGGCGCTGGAGCCCGCGGACAGCGCCCAGGGCCAGCGCCTCAAGGCCCATGCAGCGGGCAGGCTGGGCTACCACCACGAGGCGCGCAGGCTCTGGGAAGAATTGGCCCGGGCCGGGGATGCCGAAGCCCTGGGCCAGCTGGCGCGCCTCGGCGCCCCCCAATCTTCCTAGCGGTCCCAGATATCGGCGCTGATCGCGGCATACCACGCCGCGCCATGGCGGGCCTCGGCCGCGCGGAAGGCCGCGCCGGCATCGAGCGGGCTGGTCCCTACCGAGTGCGGCACGTCGATCAGCCGCCCTGCCTGCGCCCGGTACACGCCCGCCACGGAGATGCCGTAGTCCGGCCCGATCAGGCTGTAGCAGGTATTGGCGTAGAGGGCCTGCGGCGGCTCCAGGCCCGACAGCTCGGCCGCGATGGCGGCGGCGGCCAGCTTGCCCTGGTTGTTGGCCGCGAAGCCCGACTTGGGCATGGGGCCCGCGAAGCTCGCATCGCCCAGCACATGGATGCCCGCCACGCGCTGCGACGCGAAGTTCTCACCCTGGACGGGCGCCCAGCCGCTGCCGTCCGTCACGCCCGCGCGCTCGGCGATGAGGCCCGCCTTCTGCGGCGGGATGACGTTGAGCACGTCGGCCTTGTGGCGGGCGCCGAACAGGGTCTCCACCTCGCGCGCCTGCGCATCGACGCGCACCACCTGGCCGTCCCGCGAGAGGCCGACCCACTCGATCATGCTGCCGTACAGGGCTTTCCAGCCCTGCAGGAACAGCGCCTTCTTGGAGAAGTTCTCCTTGGCGTCGAGCACCAGGATCTTGCTGCGCGGCTTGTGCCGCGTGAAGTAGTGCGCCACCATCGCCGCGCGCTCGTACGGGCCGGGCGGGCAGCGGAACGGGTTGTCCGGCACGGCCATGATGAACACACCGCCATCGGGCATGGCTTCGAGCTGCTTTTTGAGCAGCAGGGTTTGCGGCCCGGCCTTCCAGGCATGCGGGGCCCGTTCGGCCGCCGCCTCGTCATAGCCTTCGATCGCGTTCCAGCGCAGATCGATGCCCGGCGAGAGCACCAGCCGGTCGTAGGGCAGCACCTGGCCGCTGGCCAGGCGCAGCTTGCGCGCGGCGGCGTCCACGTCGTCGGCACGCTCGTGGATGACCTCGACGCCCGCAGCCCGCAGGCCGTCGAAGCCATGGCCGATGCTGTCCCAGCTGCGCAGCCCGGCCAGGTACAGGTTGGAATACGGGCAGGTATAGAAGCGCCGGGCGGGCTCGACCAGGGTGACGTGCAGGTGCGGCGCGATCTGGCGCAGGTAGCGCGCCGCCGTGGCGCCGCCAAAGCCGCCGCCGACCACCACGACGCGCGCCGCCGCCGATGGGGTGCGGCCCATGGCGGCCCCGGGCGCGGCCAGCGCGGCCGCACCGCACACCAGAAGGCTGCGCCTGCCGGACTGCATCAGGGCCGCTCCTTTTCTCCGAACCAATGGGCCAGCGCCTCGATCTGCGCATCGCCATAGCCTTGCAGCAGCAGCGGCATGATGGTCGCGTCCGCATCTGCGGAGCCGGGGCCCTGCGCCTTGAACGCGCGCAGGCGCCGCAGCAGCCAGTCCGCGCTGTGCCCGCGCAGGCTGGGGATGCCGCCCTGCGCACCCGCCGCGGGCGCTCCGCCCGGGCCATGGCAGGTGACGCAGGTGGCGGCCAGCACGGCGGCGTCACGCGGCGTGACGCGCTCGCCCGCCTGCGCGCAGGCGGCGGCCAGCAGCATGCAACCCCGCAGGAGCCTCATGCCAGCGGTCATGCGCAGGCCCTTTCGATCGCATCGAGGACGGACCAGAGGATGTTCAGCTTGAATTGCAGGATGTCCAGCGCGCGCTGCTGCGCGGGCCGCGTGGTGAAGTGCGCCAGCGTGACCAGCATGCCGTGCTCCGTATCGCGCCCGGCCGGCGGCATGCGGCTGCGAAAATAAGCCAGCCCTTCGGCGTCGATCCACGGGTAGTGCGCGGACCACCCCGGGTGGATGGGGGGCGCGAGCATTTCAATGAGCGACGAGCACACGGCTTCCTGCCACGGCGCGCGGGCGGCGAAGTGGACGTAGGAGTCGCAGGCAAAGCGCACGGCAGGCGCCACGCGGCGCAGGGACCACAGGTCCTCGCGCTCCAGGCCCACGGCTTCGCCCATGCGCGTCCAGGCCTCGATGCTGCCCGGAGCATCGCCATAGCCGTCATGGCCGAGGATGCGCTCCACCCACAGGCGGCGGTGCTCCCGGTCGGGCATGTTGGCGAGGATGGCGGCATCCTTGCGGGGAATGCAGACCTGGTAATAAAAGCGGTTGGCCACCCAGCAGCGCAGTTCGTCAGGCGTGCAGCGCCCCGCGTTCATGCGCAGGCTGAAGGGGTGGCGGATGGCGTGGGCACCGCCCTTCTCGTGCAGCTGCGCCTCGAACTCGGCCGGCGTCCACGGGGGCAGGCCGATGTCGGGCGTGGGGGTGGTGGCAATGTCCATGGCTCACTCTGGACAAGGCATCAGCGTGGCGCATTCTCGATGAAGGTCCGCAGCGACCACACCAGCTCGGGCTTGAGATAAGGCTCCCATGCTGGCATGTGGACGATGCCGAATTTCTCCTTGCCGTAGCGTACCGACTTGATGAAATAGGCGTCGGTATCGTTGGTGCACCGCTGGCGCAGTGCGTCGTCCTTGATGCGCTTGCAGCCCAGGCCCAGGCGCCGCAGATCCGGCGCGGGCATGCGGGAGCCGTTGGCATCCATGCCGTGGCAATGGGCGCAGGTCTGGTTGAAGGCGGTGCGGCCTATGGCGATGGCATCCTGGCTGCCCCGCAGGGGGTTGGGTTCAACCCAGGTGCGCGCCTGCCCGGGCAGGGGCGACAAATCCACCTGCGGTATAAAGGGCGTGAATGCAAAAGCGCTCTGCGCGGCGCATGCCAGGACAAGAAAAGGGATGGCGCGCATGTTATTTCCAGCTTTCCTTGCAGCCCTGGCAGCCGTCCATGGCCGACTCGGTGAACACGGTGTAGCGCACGACGTTGCCCTCGAACACCGCATCCGTCAAATTGGTGTTGTCGAACTTGGTCTCCTGCAGATCGTTGGAGATGAAGCGCGTTCCGACGAACCAGGCGTTGGTGAACCGCACGATTTCCAGGTTGGAGCCAATGAACTCCGCACCCGAGAAATCCGAACGCATCATCCGCGCACCCTCCAGGTCGGCGCCGATGAAGCGGGCATCCTTGAAGTTGGCGCTGGAGGCCGTGGCCTTTGACAGCCGCGTGCCCGTGAGGTTGGCCCCTGCCAGGTTGGCCGTTGCCAGGTTGGCGGCGCGCAGGTCGGTACGGGTCAGGTTCGCACCGCGCAGATCCGCGCCCGAGAGGTTCTTGCCAACCAGGTTGGCATGCCGCAGGTCCGCGCCGGGGCAGCGGGTGTAGGGCCAGATCGGGCAGCCGTTGATGACCAGCGGCTCGTCGGAGGCCGGGGTGCTCGGGTCGGCCGTGTCCCCCGGAGTCTGGGCCGATGCCGTGACACTGGCCACGCAGGCCAGTGTCACGGCTGCGCACGCGAGGTAGAGCGCAGCGTTCATGGTGCTTACTTGCCAGCCACTTGCTTGGGCAGCTTGAACACCCACATCGAGCCGCCTTGCGACACCTGCTTGGTCAGCTCGGCCATGTCCCCGCCCCACAGCGGCACGGCGCCGCCGTAGCCGGACTGGATGCCCACGTACTGCTCTCCATCCATCTCCCAGGTGATGGGCACGGACACCACGCCGGAGCCCGTCTGGAACTTCCACAGCTCCTCGCCCGTCTTCTGGTCGAAGGCCTTCACGAAGCCGTCCGACGTGCCGGTGAACAGCAGCCCGCCCGCCGTGGTGAGCGTGCCGGCCCACAGTGGGAACTGCTCCTTGTGCTCCCACACGATCTTGCCCGTCTGCGGGTTGATGGCGCGCAGCGTGCCCACGTGGTCGTCGTACAGCTTCTTGATGCGGAAGCCCTGCCCCAGGTAGGCCGCGCCGGGCTTGTAGGTGATGTGCTCGGCCCAGTAGTCCATGCCCCACTCGTTGGCGGGTATGTAGAACAAGCCGGTGTCGGGGCTGTAGCTCATCGGCATCCAGTTCGTGCCGCCCAGGAACGGGGGCGAAACGAAGACGGTGTCACCCTTTTCCTGGCCATCCTTGATTTCAGGCGGACGGTTGTTGTTTTCCTTGGGCAGGCCGGTCTTCAGGTCGAAGCCCGAAGCCCAGGTGATGCCATCGACGAAGGGCCAGGCGGCGATGATGGCGTTTTGCTTCCACGGGTGGCCACCGTCGGCATGGGAGAGCTTCTCGCGGTCGGTCACGAAGAAGAAACCGTTGCGGTCGGCGTGCGCCGAGGCCTTGACCATCTTGCCGGTCTTGGGGTCCTTGTAGTCGAACAGCAGCACCGAGTTGTTGCCCGAGAAGTCCCAGGCGTCATTGGGCGTGTGCGAGAAGAAGCCCTTGAGATCGCCCGTGGACGCATCGACGTAGGCCTGGCCCGAGGTGTAGAGGCTGGCCCACTTCGTCGGGTCGCCGCCCTTGGGCGTGCGCTTCCAGGTGTTCCAGGGCCCGGGGTTGCCGTTGCCGACGACGATGGTGTTGGTCTCGGGGTCGAACGATGCGGTCTGCCATGGTGCGCCGCCGCCATGGTTCCAGGCCTCGACCTTGCCGGTGGGCGAATTCGGATCGTCGGGCCAGGTGGGCGCCTTGGGGTCGCCGGTGTACGTGCTGTCCTTGCCGTTCAGGCGGCCCATGTGGCCTTCGACCATCGGGCGGGCCCAGATTTCCTTGCCGGTGTCCACGTCGCGGGCATAGAGCCAGCCGACGACGCCGAACTCGTCGCCCGACGACCCGTGCACCAGCATCACCTTGCCGGTCTTCTGGTCCTTCACGATGAAAGGGGCGCCCGTCATGGTGTAGCCCACCTTGTGGTCGCCGAATTTCTCGTTCCAGACCACCTTGCCGGTCTTGCGGTCCAACGCGACGACACGCGCATCCAGCGTGCCGAAGAACACCTTGTCGCCATAAATGGCCGGGCCGCGGTTGACCACGTCGCAGCAGGGGCGGATGTCTTCGGGCAGGCGGTGCTCGTAGGTCCACAGGCGCTTGCCCGTGCGCGCGTCGATGGCGACGAAGCGCGAGTACGACGCCGTCACGTAGATCACCCCGTCGGCCACCAATGCCTGGCCTTCCTGACCGCGCTGCTTCTCGCCGCCGTATGAGTAGCTCCAGGCGGGCAGCAGGTTGGCCACGTTCTTGGTGTTCAGCGTCTTGAGAGGGCTGTAGCGCTGTGCCGACAGGCCCAGGCCGTACGTGAGCACATCGTCGGTGGTCTTCGCATCGTTGGCAATGTCGTCCCAGGTAACGGGTTTGAATGAATGCTCGCCAGCTGCATGCGCAGGCAGGGACAGGGTGGCCGCGAGGGCCAGGCACAGCGTGCTGAGCCTCAGAGGGCGAGATGCCGTAATGGACATGTTGAATTGCTCCTTGTGTGGTGTTGTGGTGCGTTGAACGCATACGGCTTGCCGCAAAACGCATGCCACGATGGGCCGCCTGGGGAACCGCTGCGTGGTACGCCGCAGGCGCTCAAATGTGGGACGGTGTGTAACGCGGCGACTGCTCATTTACGGAGCAGGTACTCCGGGCCCGGGATCGCCCGGTGATGAAAAAAGCCGGCCACCGGTAACCCGGATGGCCGGCCGAAACCTTGAAGAAACGAAAAGCGCGATCGCTCAGAAGAACAAGATGCCTCCCAAGGCGAGGCTGTTCTGCTTGGCGCTGGCCCCGCTGAATGCCTTGGATTGGGTCCGGCCGATCTCGGCGACCAGGGTGATGCTCGGGGTCAGGCTGAAATAAGTGCCCGCGGTAGCGTTGTCGTTGCTGCGCAGACCGTTGCCCGCACCGGCGTCGTTGCGGCTGCGGCCGTAGCCCAGCCCGAGCTTGAGGCGGTCGGTGGCCTTGAACGTCCCTTGCACGAACAGGTTCTTGCCCTTGATATCGCCCTGGTCGCCATCCGTCAGGATGCCAAGGCCCTTGCCCATCTGGAAGTTCCCCAGCAGGCCGAAAGCACCGAAGTCCGCCTTGCCGCCCAGCTCGACGGCGCTCATGTTGAACGCGGGGTTCGCGCCATTGGCCTCGAACTTCTGGTACTTGGCCGCCACCCAGGCCTTGAAGCCGCCGCCGTCGTAGGTGCCGCGCAGCTGGAGCTGGGGCCCCTTGCTGTCGGCGGTCTGGGCGCCCGCGACATCGACGGGGCTCATCAGGCCCACGTCCAGCCCCAGGCCGCCCAGGCCCGGAGTGGAATAGGTCATCTGGCCATAGGTGCCGGGGTAGGTCATGCCCGCCCCCAGGTGGCCCAGCGACACCCGGCCATTCTGCGTGGCGCGGGTGGCGGCTCCCACGCCCAGCAGCGTCATGTCGCCCAGGACCGAGTGCAGGCCGAAGAGACCATAGTCGCGCCCCATCTTGAAGGAGCCGATCTCGCCGTTGCCGAAGGTCAGGTAGCCCTGGCGCACGTCCACGGTACTGTTCTGGCTGAGGGCGTCGCCGGTCGCCGTCGCCACGCCGATGCCGATGACCGCCCCGACGTCGAAGCCGCCCTGGCGGCTCTTGGCCCCTACCGACAGGTACGAGGGCAGCAGGCCATTGCCGATGACGGTGGATTTGTTCTTGCCGCCGCAAGCCAGCGCGGCATCGCCCAGCGCCGTGCCCGCGACGGTGCCCGCGGGCTGTTTGCAGTCGCTGTAGGTGTAGAAGGCGTTGACGTTGCCGCCAATGGACACCGTCCAGTCTCCGGCCTGGATGTCAGCGGCCTGGGCCGCGAGGGAAGCCGCCGCGAGGGCAGCCGCGACCGCGATGCGTTTTCTATGCATGTTGTCTCCGTTGTGAGAGGAATGGAATGGGGATTTGCCGTGCCGGCGAACCGGCGCACCATGGGTCGCAAAACCCATTCCTCATCCGTCAATCACACAGGAGACATGCCAAGGTGCTCAATTTGTTCACATACGCCCAGTGTCCCAGTGCTCCATGGCGCACCAGTGCTGTTGCAGTTTCATGCATTTGCGGCGCGTGGCAGATTCAGCGCATGCGCCGTATCAGGCCATCCTTGAGGATGAACTGGTGGTAGGCAAAGGCCAGCAGATGCAGGCAGACCAGGAGCATCAGGGCATAGACCGACAACTGGTGCGCGCAGCGCATCAGTTCCTTGGCCGCATCCCAGCGCACGGCTACGCCGGGCAGGCGCATGCCGAAGAAGAGGATCGGGTAGCCGGAGAACAGGGAGCCCAGAAATCCCGACAACGGGGCCGCCAGCATGAACACGTACAGCAGGCGATGGTTGGCCGCCGCGAGCGTCTGCGTTGCCCAGCCCAGCGGCAGGGGTGCTAGGGGCTTGCGAGCGCGGGCCCAGCCGGTACGGACCACGATCAACAGCCCGAGCAGCATGCCCATGGATTTATGGACGTTGAACCAATAGGCCCGCACGCCGCCGCCGCCCTTGGGCAGCTCCATCATCCACAGGCCCAGGCCCAGTTGGGCCAGCAGCAGGGCCGCCATGAGCCAGTGCAGCAGCACCGAGAAGCGGTCGTAGTGAGGTTGCGCCATTTTTCCTGAGTCTCCTGCGCCATGGGTTGTGCGAAGGCCCGCGCAAACCCGTGGCAGCCTGGCACCAGGCGGTCGTGCGCGAGCCGCGTCAGTCGAGCAGGCCGGGCGGCAGCAGGCCCTTCTTGCGGTAGATGGTGTTGCGCGAAACACCGAGCGCCTTGGCGGCCGCCGATACGTTGCCCTTGTGCTGCCGCAACATCTGTGCCATGGCATGCAGCGCTACGTCCTGCAGGCGCTGGCCGTCCGGCGCGGCTTCGCTGGCGGCTGGAAGCGGCACCGCACTGGCCTCCAACGGCGCGGGCAGCGCGGAGCACGCGGGCGCCTCCCTTCCGGCCGTGCGCAACTCCTCCAGGAAATCATCGGGCAGATGGCGGGTTTCGATCACCCCCTCGTCCCCCACCATGACCACCGCCGTGCGCAGCAGGTTGTGCAACTGGCGCAGGTTGCCGGGCCAGTGGTAGCGCGACAGCAGGTCCATGGCATCCGGCGAGATGTCCACGTGCTGGCCGTTCTCGCACAGCGCGTGCAGCACCTTCTTCAGCACGAGCGCGAAGTCCGTGCGTTCGCGCAGCGCGGGCAGGCGCACGACCAGGCCGTTGAGGCGGTAGTAGAGGTCTTCCCGGAACTCGCCGCGCGCGATCATGTCCTTCAGGTTCTTGTGGGTGGCGCTGATCACGGTCACATCCACCTCCACCTCCTTGCCCGCGCCCAGCGGGCTCACCTTGCGCTCCTGCAGCACGCGCAGCAGCCGCGCCTGCAGGTGGCGCGGCATGTCGCCGATTTCGTCGAGGAACAGCGTGCCGCCATGCGCCTGGGCGATCTTGCCGATGGCGCCCTTCTTGCGCGCGCCCGTGAAGGCGCCCTCCTCGTAGCCGAACAGCTCGGCCTCGATCAGCGACTCGGGGATGGAGGCGCAATTGACCGGCACGAAGGGCTGGCGCGCGCGGGCCGAGTCGTTGTGCACGGCCTGGGCCAGCAGGTCCTTGCCGGTGCCCGTCTCGCCCAGGATCATCACGGGAATGTCGCGGTCCACCACCCGGCGCAGCTTGTGGATGACGGCGCTCACCTCCGGGTCGCCGGTATCGAGGTACTGCAGCGACGAGAGCGGGTGGGCATGGCGCTTGGCGGCCCCTGCGGGCTGCAACGCTGCAGCGCCGGCCTCCTGCGCGGTGGCGGGCGCGAACCAGGGCGTGGCGGGCTTGGCTTCCGCGCGGCACCAAACCGAAACGCCGTTGTGCATGCACAGCTGCCGGGGGGCTGGGGCAGCGCCGCCGAACAGCTCAAACAGCGCGGAGATGGGCAGGCCGAACAGCGAAGAGAAGGTGTGCGCCTGCAGGGCATTGAACGACAGCCCGAGCTGGAACTGTGCGCTGCGGTTGGCGCTGAGGAAGCGGCCCTCGGACGTGAAGACCGCGATGCCCTCGACCAGCGTGCCGAGGAACTCCGGGCGCGAATGGAAGTGCAGGCGCACCGCCTTCGGGAAGCTGCCCGCGAACATGTGGTTCTCGATCATCTGCGCCGACATGCGCACCAGCGCCAGCGTGTGCTGGTGGTAGCTGCGGTGGTCGCCCGTCACGTCGAGCGCGCCGATGACCTGGCCGTACGGGTCGAAGATGGGCGAGCACGAGCAGGTCAGCGCATGGTTGGCGCTCATGTAGTGCTGGCTGCCGTGCACGGTGATGGCCTCCTCCTCGCTCAGCGCGGTGCCGATGGCATTGGTGCCCTTGGTCTTTTCCGACCAGTCCATGCCGGGAACGAGCGCCACGCGCGAAGCCTTTTCGAGAAAGTCGTTGTCGCCCAGCGAGTGCAGCACCATGCCCCTGGCCGAAGTCAGCAGCACCATGCTGTGGGTGTTGGCGATCTGCTCGTACAGCGTCTCCATGACCGGTACCGCGTGCTGGAACAGGAAGCTGCTTTCTTCCAGCGCATCGCTCATGCGGTCGCGGGCGGGGCTGGAGTGATCCGGCTTGTCGTGGATGACCACGCCATAGGCCTCGGAGCGCCGGTGCGCCTTGCCGATCACTTCGGCGTAGTGGCTCCCGAGCGGTACCGGGCTAGGCGGTGCGTTCTGCCGCTCGCGAGGGCGGCCGAAGGAATCAGTGCTCATGTCGTCTCCTGGGGCCGGAGAAAGCTCTCCGGCGGGTCGCCGTATGCCCAGGGTTCCGGGCCCGTCCGCAAAGCCATGCGGACATGCGATCTTGTGCAATCCACGGAATTTTCCCGGTCCGCAGGCCCATCGGCAAGATGCGGATATCCCCCTCCAGCCCGCCCTTTTCCACGCAAGCGGCGGCGCGCGGCCCATGTGCTCCAAGTTGTGACAGTTTGTCGGCCGCCAGGGCGAAATCTTGATCCAGATTGAGACGCAAGCCGGGCTGTGCGGCAAATGGCCTGCATATTGCTCGCCATGCGGGGTGTTCTTTTTTTACAACCCCGGAGACATCCCCATGCAACGATCCTTCCTGCTTCCGCCCGGAAAGGCCCTGCGCCGCCTGCTCATGCTGGCGCTGGCCTGCAGCGCCTCGGTGGCCATGGCCCACGGCGACATGGTGCCGCAAGCCGTAGACACGAGCACGCTGCCCCAGCTCGGCAGCAAATGGCTCGACGCCAACCCCTACAGCAAGGGCAGCCCGGCGCACGATGAGGCGCTGCGCATCGGCACCTCGGCCTACAACCAGAACTGCGCACGCTGCCATGGCCTGGAGGCCATCTCGGGCGGCATCGCGCCCGATCTGCGCAAGTTCGACGAAGAGTGCGGCAGCCTGACCGACGCCGCCAAGAAGACCGCCTGCTACAAGGAGATGGACGACTACTTCATCGGCACGGTGCGGCGCGGGCGCACACGCAACGGGCGCGTGTACATGCCGCCCTTCGAGGGCATCCTGACGCAGGAAGCGATCTGGTCCATCCGCACCTACCTGGAGTTGCGCCGCGACCAGCAATGACGAGGCATGCGGGCACCGGCTCAGCCGGGCCCGGCGGCCCGCAGGCGCACGATGCGCGCCTGGCAGTTGGCATAGACCTGCTCCACGCGCACTTCCATCAGGCAATACCCCGCCGGGCATTGAAAGCCCGGCAGCGCACCGTGGGGCGCCTGCCGCAGAGCGCCGTTGACGCGCAGGCGCGCACGGCGCGCAAAGTCCACGAAAACCATGCCCGCCTTGCCGCCGCCCGTCTGTGCAACGGTGCGCAACAGCCGGGCACCAGCCTCCTCGCCGAGCAGGAAGCAGAACGTTTGCGCGTCGATGAATGCGACGAGCGGATAGGTGCCCTGCGGCGTCGCCACGCAGGCCAGCATCTGCGTGAGGATCGCGCCCTCGGCCTCGCGCACGCTGATGAAGAAGAACGGCTGCCCCGCCATGAACCGCGCGTTGCCGGCACTGAGGCGGCTGGCCACCGTGCCCTGCATTTCGCGGGCCTGCGCCTGCACGCCGAAACGCTGGTGCGCCTCGCGCTCGCCCGCGTGGAAGATGCCGGGCCCGTCGGGGTCTTCGAGAACGATGTGCATGCCTGCGTGGTACAGAGGTGGTGTTGGATCAGGCGGGCTCCAGGCGCGGCAGCCCGGCCACGGGGAGCTCCAGAACGCCATGCACCGCGACGGCGATGGTGCGCGGCGCCGTTGGCCAGGCAGCCTGGGGCCCGGCGATCTGCGCCCTGCCCTGCAGCAGCACCGTGGACTGCCGCGCGAAATCGACGAACAGCACGGCGATCTCGGGGTGCTCCAGCAGGTTGCCGATGGTGTTGAACAGGTTGTTGCCCGGATAGTCCGGCAGCACCAGCAGCGTGCCGCTCACCACCTGCAGCAGCGGCTCGGCCACGCCTTCCGTCTGGCGGCCACGGTACGAGCAGTCGCAGTCTCCGATCGCATTGGCCGAGCCCAGCAGAAAGAACGGCTGGGCCTCGAGCCAGGGTTTGAGGGCCTCCAGGCGGGCTGCGGGCGGCATGGCGTGTACCGTCAGGTCAGAACTGGTAGGAGAGGTTCATGCCCGCCATCCACTGCCGCCCTGGCGCGCTTTCGTAGTAGCGGCCGTTGCTTTCGTTGACGATGACCGAACCCACGTACCGCTTGTCCGCCAGGTTGTCGATGCGGGCATAGGCATGGAGCTTCCAGCGTCCCCAGTACCGGGTGTAGCCCGCGCTGGCGCCGAACACGCCATAGGCCGGTGCCAGGACGCTGTTGGCGTCGTTGGCCGCGATGGAGCCCGTGTGGCGCCAATCGAGTCCCAGCCGCCAGGCGCTCGCGGGCTTCCAGTCCAGCGCCACCCAGGCCTGGTTGCTGGCGGTGCCGGCGATCCGGTTGCCTGCGGGCACGCAGGCCCCCTTGGCATCGCAGAAGCCTTCGCTCAGCGTGGCATCGAGCCGGGTGTAGGCGGCCTGGAGCTGGAGCTGGCGCGTCAGCCAGGCCGTGGTGCTTAGCTCCAGCCCCTGGCGGCGGGTGCGGCCCGCATTCTGGTAGCTGGTGCGCCCGCCCACGTTTTCCGCGACGACGATTTCGTTGCGGGTGCGGGTCTGGAACAGCGCAGCCGTCCATTCGCCGTGCACGCCCTGGCCCTCGAATCGCTGGCGCCACCCCACCTCGGCGCTGGTCGAGGCGGCGGGCTGCAGGCCGAAGTTCAGGCCGGGCTGGGAGGCTGGGCGGTAGGAGATTTCATTGAACGTGGGCGTTTCCATCCCGCCGCCGACCGAGGCGTAGACCTGCGCGCCCTCGCCGATCCGGTGCTGCAGCGACGCCACCGGCAGCAGGCGGCGAAAGCGCGTATCGCCGCTGTCGTCCCCGTTGCCGGCGGCGATGTAGCGGTCGTGCGACTGCAGGTGCACGTTGCTCCAGCGCAGGCCCCCCTCCACCGTCCAGTCCGGGGCCACGGACCAGGTCGCCTGGGCATAGGGATCGACGTTGGACAGCGTGTTGCGCTCGTCGCGGCGCAGGCTGCCCGTCACGCCGTTCTGGCCGTTCAGGAAGTTGTTGTAGCCCTTGCGGTTTTCCTCGACGACGTTGACGGTCCAGCCCGCGGCCAGGCTGAAGGGGCGGGAGGCCAGCTCCGTGCGATAGGCCCAGCGCGCATCCAGGCCCGCGTAGCTGCGTGCCAAGTCGATCACGCCGCCCGCGCTCGTGGCCGGCTGCTGGGCGGCCACGGGGGTGGACTGGTACTGCACGATTTCGCGCTGCCCGGCATAGACCATGAGGCGCAGGGCCTGGGCGCCGTCGATCTGCCGCTCGTAGGCCAGGCCCGCCTGGGTTTGCCGCGTGCTCTTGCGCGCATTGAAATCCAGCACGCCCTGGGCCACCGCGCGGGGGTTGGCCTGCCATTCCTTGGGGGTCAGGCCGCCCGGGTCCTGGGCGTCGATCGACACCTGGCTGGCCACGAAGGTGACGTGGCCATCGTCGCCGGTCCGCGTGTCCAGGCGCGCGTTCAGCAGGTTCTTGTCGGCGGCGCTGTGGTCGCGCCAGCCGTCGGTCAGGTAGCGGCTGGCGCTGACTACGTAGCCGACGCCCTGGCTTTCGCCCTGGGCCTTGAGCCCCAGGCGCTTTTGCCCGTTGCTGCCCATGGCGAAGCTGCTCTCCACGGTTGCGGGGCCTTCGCCGCGCTCCGTGTAGACGTTGATGACCCCGCCCGATGCATTGCCGTACAGCGCCGAGTACGGGCCGCGCAAGACCTCGATGCGCTCGGCCGAGGCCAGGTCGATGGTGTTGATCTGGCCCTGGCCGTCGGGCATGGTGGACGGGATGCCGTCCACGAAGACCTGGACGCCGCGCACGCCGAACGTGGAGCGGGCGCCGTGGCCGCGGATCGACAGTTGCAGATCCTGCGCGTAGTTTTGCCGGTTCTGCACCAGCAGGCCCGGCGCGGCGGGCAGCACCTCGGAGAGGTTGACCTGCCATTGGCGGTCGCGCGCGCGCTCGCCGTCGATCACGGTAACAGAGGCCGGCGTCTGCTCCAGGGCCGAGGGGGCCAGCGTGCTCCGCACCGTGATGCCGGGCAGCGCGGCGGGCTCCGCGTCAGGGGCTGGCTGCGCATCCGCCGCCTGGGCCAGGGCCAGCAGGCCGCCGAAGGCCGCGAGCTTCAGCGGCTGGCCGGCAAGCGCGCGCAAAGAGTCTGCATGCATGGGAGGATCCTTGCACGGGAAAGAAAAAAAGGGCCCAGCCAGCAGGCCGGGCCCTGCGAAAGCGGCGCGCGCCGGCCCGGCAGCGCGGGCCAGCGGGCGCTTTTCTCAGAAGAAGCCCAGCGCCTTGGGGCTGTAGCTGACCAGCAGGTTCTTGGTCTGCTGGTAGTTGGACAGCGCCGACTTGTGGTTCTCGCGCCCGATGCCCGACTTCTTGTAGCCGCCGAAGGCCGCGTGCGCCGGGTACAGGTGGTAGCAGTTGGTCCATACGCGCCCGGCCTTGACGGCGCGGCCCATCTGGTAGGCCGTGGTGCCGTTGCGGCTCCACACGCCCGCACCCAGGCCGTACTCGCTGTCGTTGGCGATGCGGATCGCGTCCTCCATGGTCTTGAAGGTGGTGACCGAGGCCACAGGGCCGAAGATCTCTTCCTGGAACACGCGCATGCCGTTCTGGCCGAACAGCAGCGTGGGCTTGATGAAGAAGCCGTCGTCGATCTCCTGCCCCAGGCGGTTGCGCTCGCCGCCGGTCAGGCACTCGGCGCCCTCCTGGCGGCCCACGTCGATGTAGCCCAGGATGCGTTCAAGCTGCGCCTGCGACACCTGCGCGCCGACCATGGTGCTCTTGTCCAGCGGGTGGCCCTGCTTCATGGACTGCACGCGCTTGACGGCGCGCTCAATGAAGCGGTCATAGATCGACTCCTGGATCAGGATGCGCGAGGGGCAGGTGCAGACCTCGCCCTGGTTCAGCGCGAACATGGAGAAGCCCTCCATCACCTTGTCGAGGAACTCATCGTCTGCGTCCATCACGTCGGCGAAGAAGATGTTGGGGCTCTTGCCGCCCAACTCCACCGTCGAGGGGATCAGGTTGTCGGCCGCGGCGTGCAGGATGCGCTGGCCCACGGCCGTGGAACCCGTGAAGGCGATCTTCGTGATGCGCTTGCTGGTCGCCAGCGCCTCGCCCGCTTCCTTGCCGAAGCCGTTGACCACGTTGACCACGCCGGGCGGCAGCAGGTCGGCGATCAGCTCCATCAGCACCATGATCGAGGCGGGCGTCTGCTCGGCGGGCTTCATCACCACGCAGCAGCCGGCGGCCAGCGCGGGCGGCAGCTTCCACGAAGCCATGAGCAGCGGGAAGTTCCACGGGATGATCTGCCCCACCACGCCGATGGGCTCGTGGAAGTGGTAGGCCACGGTGCTGGCGTCGATCTCGGAGATGCCGCCCTCCTGCGCGCGGATGCAGCCCGCGAAGTAGCGGAAGTGGTCGATGGCCAGCGGAATGTCGGCCGCCATGGTCTCGCGCAGCGGCTTGCCGTTGTCGATGGTCTCGGCGATCGCCAGCAGCTCCAGGTTCTGCTCCATGCGGTCGGCGATCTTGAGCAGGATGTTGGCGCGCTCGGTCACCGAGGTCGCGGCCCACTTATCCTGCGCGGCGTGGGCGGCGTCCAGGGCCCGGTTCACGTCGTTGGCATCGGACTGGGCCACCTTGCAGAACGGCTTGCCGGTGATGGGCGAGACGTTGTCGAAATAGCGCCCCGCCAGCGGCGCAACCCATTTGCCGTTGATGAAGTTGTCGTACTGCTGCTTGTAGGGGTAGGCGATGTCAAGGTTGAAGCGCTTGAGCTCGAACATGTCCATGGGATGTCTCCTGGGTTGGGTGAATGCCATGCCAAACGGCCGGCTGCCCAGGCAGATACAAGCTTCATGCCAACCCCGCAGGAGCGCATCCGCCGCGCGGTTGCCCGTCCGGCGGCGCAGCGCCGTCCCAATTCAGGACACCCGCTGTTGCAAATCGCACCACCGCTCCCAGCCTGTGGAACAGATTCGGTGGACGCCGCAAGCTATCGAAATGATAGAAAGCGGCCCCGCTATTGACGCCCGTGCAAGCGGCACGTTAATATTACTAACCAGTCAGTCATTAAAAACGTGCCCACCATTCCCCCCGATTCCCCCCACGTCGGTCCCGGCAAGCGCAGCCGCCGCAAGGAGGCCCGCCCCGGCGAGCTGCTCGATGCCGCGCTGGACCTGTTCGTCGAAAAAGGCTTCGCCGCCACGCGGGTGGAGGAAGTGGCCGCCCGCGCGGGCGTGTCCAAGGGCACGTTGTTCCTCTACTTTCCCAGCAAGCTGGAGCTGTTCAAGGCCGTGGTGCGGCAAAGCATCGCGGGCCGGTTCGACGAATGGCAGACCGAGCTGGAGACCTTCGACGGCAGCACCAGCGAACTGCTGCGCTACTGCTTTCACACCTGGTGGGAGCGCATTGGCGCCACCAAGGCCGCGGGCATCACCAAGGTGGTGTTGAGCGAGGCGGGCAATTTCCCCGAAATCACGAGCTTCTACCGCCAGGAGGTGACCGAGGTCGGGCGCCAGCTGATCCGCAACATCCTGCAGCGCGGCGTGGACAGCGGCGAGTTCCGCGCGCTCGACATGGACCACGCCGTCTTCCTGGTGCTGGCACCGCTGATCTTTCTGTCCATGTGGCAGTACATGGTGGGCATGTGCGTGCCCGACGGCGGCGTGGCCTCGCCCGAGCGCTACATCGACCTGCAGGTGGACAACCTGCTGTACGGCCTGTGCGTGCGCGAGGCCGCGCCCTCCCGTGGCCCGTAAAATCAAGGGTTTGTCTTTGACCGCCCTCCCACGGAGTACCCCATGAACATGCCCTTGAACACGTCCGCCAACACCAGCGATGCCGTCGCGCAGGCCCGCTTCAACATGATCGAGCAGCAGATCCGCCCCTGGGACGTGCTGGACGCCGACGTGCTGGACCTGCTGGCCGTGGTGCGCCGCGAGGAATTCGTGCCTGCGGCCTACCGCGGCATGGCGTTCATGGACACGGAGATTCCCCTGCTGGGCAACGCGGACGACGCCCTGCGCCTGGGCCACTGCATGCTGGCCCCGCGCGTGGAGGCCCGCCTGCTGCAGGACCTGCAGGTGCAGCCCACCGACCGCGTGCTGGAGATCGGCGCGGGCTCGGGCTACATGGCCGCGCTGCTGGCCCACCGCGCCGAGCGCGTGGTGTCGCTCGAAATCGAGCCCGCGCTGGCCCGGATGGCGCGCGAAAACCTGCAGAGCGCCGGCATCCAGAACGCCGAAGTGCGCCAGGCCGATGGCGCCAGGGACCCCATCCCCGACGGCCCGTTCGACGTGATCGTGCTCAGCGGCTCCGTCTTCGAGGTGCCGCAGGCCCTGCTCGCGCTGCTGCGCGACGGCGGCCGCCTGGCCGCCATCGTGGGCACCGAGCCCATGATGCGCGCCACCATCGTGCGCCGCACCGGCGACCGCTTCGAGACCGCGCAGCCCTGGGACACGCTGGCCGCGCGCCTCGTGAACTTCACCGAGCCCTCGCGCTTCACGTTCTGACCCGGCCCTTTCAGGAAAACCGCATGCCGATCGCCCACGTCCGCCCTGCCCAACTGACCGAATGGCTGGCCCAGGCCAGCGCCCACGGTGCTCCGCTGGTGCTGGACGTGCGCGAACCCTGGGAACTGCAAACCGCCAGCGTGCGCGCCGAGGGCTTCGAGCTGCTCGCCGTCCCCATGGGCGAAGTGCCCGCGCGCCTGCAGGAACTCGACCCCGCCCGCCCCATCGCCTGCCTGTGCCACCACGGCGCGCGCAGCCTGCGCGTGGCGGCGTTCCTCGCGCAGCACGGGTTCGAGCAGTTGGCCAACGTCACCGGCGGCATCGATGCCTGGTCGCACGAGCGCGATCCGGCCGTCCCCCGCTACTGACCGCGCTGGCTTGGCCGCGTTGGCGCATGGCATGCGCAGTTTTTCCTGAAGGACCTTCATGACGACCCTGCTTCGGCACCTTCCCCTCACCCTCGCCTTCACGTTCCTGGCCCCTGCCGCGCATGCCCAGAGCCTCGCGGCCCTGGTGGAGGCGGCGCGCGGCTACGACGCCGCGCTGCTGTCCGCCCAATCGCAGTACGACGCAGCCCTGGGCCGCGCAGGCCAGGCCCGCGCGGGCCTGCTGCCCAGCGTGGGCCTGTCGGCCGGGGTATCGACGGCGCGCTACGACGTGACGCGCCCGGTCATCAACCTCACCACGCCGAACCAGAACGTGGGGCTCTCGGCCTCGCAGCCGCTCTACCGGCCCGCCAACCGCATCGGCTACGAGCAGGGCCAGCGCGGCATCGACGTGGCCCAGGCCCAGCTCGATGCGGCCACGCAGGACCTGCTGGTGCGCGTGAGCCAGGCCTACTTCGACGTGCTGGCCGCGCAAGACACGCTGGCCTTCGTGCAGGCCCAGAAAGCCGCCGTGGCCGAGCAGCTGGCCGCCGCCAAGCGCAACTTCGAGGTCGGCACCAGCACCATCACCGACACGCGCGAGGCCCAGGCCCGCCACGACCTCGTGGTGGCCCAGGAGATCGCGGCCGAGAACGACCTGCGCGTCAAGCGCCTCGCGCTCGACCAGCTCGTGGGCCGCACCGGCACCCAGCCGCAGCCGCTGGCCCAGCCGGTGCGGCTGCCCGAGGTGCTGCCCCACGACGTGCAGTCCTGGGTGCAGACCTCGCAGGACCAGCAGCCCCTGGTGCGCCAGGCCACCGTGGCGCTGGACATCGCCCGGCTCGAAACCGACAAGGCCCGCACCGGCCACCTGCCCACCGTGGACCTGCAGGCGGGCTACGCGATCAACCACAACCCCAACGGCACCACGACGACCCCGCGCCTGGACCAGCGCGTGACCGTGGCCAGCGTGGGCGTGGCGCTCAACGTGCCGCTGTTCGCGGGCTTCGCCGTGCAAAACCGCATCAAGGAAACCCTGGCGCTCGAAGAAAAGGCCCGCGCCGACCTGGAGGCCGCGCGCCGCACCATCGCGCAGAACACGCGCGCCGCGTTCTTCGGCGTGCAGTCGGGCGAGAGCCAGGTGCAGGCGCTGGAGGCGGCCGAGGCATCGAGCCAGAGCGCGCTTGACGCGAACAAGCTCGGCTACCAGGTGGGCGTGCGCATCAACATCGACGTGCTCAACGCCCAGAGCCAGCTCTACCAGACCAAGCGCGACCTGGCCGTGGCCCGCTACAACGTGCTGCTGGGCTCGCTGCGCCTGCGCCAGGCGGCGGGCACGCTGGCGCAGGGCGACATCCAGGCCATCGACGCCCTGCTCGTCAAGTAACCAGCCGCGCCACGGCGCGCGCCGTGGCATCCGCCGCGCCGCGGTGGGCCTGGGCGAAGGCCGCCGCCGCCGCGCGGGCCTGCGCGAGCCTCGGACCATCCGCCGCCAGCGCGCAGGCGCGCTCCACGCCCTGCGCCAGGCCGGGCACGCGCTCGGCCGCACCCGCCGCGCAGGCCAGCTCAGCCGCCTCGGCAAAGTTGAAGGTGTGCGGCCCCAGCACCACGGGGCAGCCGCAGGCCGCGGCCTCGATGAGGTTCTGCCCGCCCAGCGGCGCGAAGCTGCCGCCCAGCAGCGCCACGTCGGCCAGGCCGTAGTACAGCGCCATTTCGCCCAGGGAATCGCCCAGCCACACGTCGGCCTCGGCATCGGGCGTCTGCGCCCAGGTGCTGCGGCGCGATACCGCGAGGCCCGCATCCAGCAGCAACTGGTACACCTCGCCGAAGCGCTGCGGGTGGCGCGGAACGATCAGCCAGCGCACTTCGCTATTGATAGCTGCTTGCGCGCTCCCCGCCTGGGTTGGGGGCCATTTTTGCTTCAAAACCTCCAGCCACATCGCCTCCTCGCCCTCGCGGCTGCTGGCCAGCATGACCACGGGGCGCGGCAGGCCCGCGCGCCACGCGCGGCCTCGCCCGGCCTGGGCCGCGTCGGGCACCACGTCGAACTTGAGGTTGCCGAACACGCCCTGCACGGGCGCGCCCAGCGCGCGCAGGCGCTGGGCATCGGCCTCGGTCTGCGCCCACACAGCCGCGAGGGCCCGGTACGCGGGGCGCGCCAGCCAGCCCAGGCGCTGCGCGTTGCGCAGAGACTTGGCGTTGAGCCGCGCGTTGGCCAGCACCAGCGCAATGCCCTGGCGGCGGCACTGCGCCGCCAGGTTGGGCCAGACCTCGGTCTCCATCAGGATGCCGATGGCCGGGCTGAATTGGCGCAGGAAGCGCCGCACCGCGCCCGGTGTGTCCCAGGGCTGCCACACCTGCACGTCGCCCGGCTGCAGCAGCTTCGCGCCCTCGGCCCGGCCCGTGGCCGTGCCGTGCGTGAGCAGCAGCCGCATGCCGGGCAGCTCGCGGCGCAGCGCGGCCAGCAGGATGGCGGCGGCGCGCGTCTCGCCCAGCGACACGGCATGGATCCAGACATAGCCCGAGCCCGCAGGCTGGGTGTAGCGGCCAAAGCGCTCCTCCACCGCCTGGGCGTAGCCCGGCTCGGCCGCCGCGCGGCGGCGCAGCTTGCGGCGCAGCAGCGGCTGGGCTGCCCAGGCCAGGGCGGAGTACAGCGCGCGCATTCAGTGCACGGCGCCGCCCGCCCGCGCGCCGGGCTTCACACGTTCTAGCAGCGCCAGCATCTGCGCCTCGATGCGGCGCAGCGCCTCGCCCGTCTGGCCCTCGAAGCGCAGCACCAGTACGGGCGTGGTGTTGCTTGCGCGGATCAGGCCGAAGCCATCGGGCCAGTCGACGCGCAGGCCGTCGATGGTGCTGATCTGCGCGGGCGCCGTGAAGGCCTCGCCCGCGAGCGCCTGTAGTTCGGCCGTGAGCCGGTGCGGCTCGCCCTCGGCGCACGGCACGTTGAGCTCGGGCGTGGAGTGGCTCGTGGGGAGCGCGTTGAGCACGGCGCTCGGGTCCGCATGGCGGCTCAGGATCTCCAGCAGGCGGCAGCCCGCGTAGGTGCCGTCGTCGAAGCCGTACCAGCGTTCCTTGAAGAAGATGTGGCCGCTCATCTCGCCGCCCAGGGGCGAATCCACCTCCTTCATGCGCGCCTTGATGAGCGAGTGGCCGGTCTTGTACATCAGCGGCTGGCCGCCCGCCGCCGCAATGGCGGGCGCGAGGCGCTGCGTGCACTTCACGTCGAACACGATGGTGCCGCCCGGCACGCGCGCGAGCACGTCCTGCGCGAACAGCATCATCTGGCGGTCGGGGAAGATGTTGGTGCCATCCTTGGTGACTATCCCTAAGCGGTCACCGTCGCCGTCGAAGGCCAGGCCCAGCTCGGCGTCGGAGCTCTGCAGCGCGGCGATCAGGTCGCGCAGGTTCTCAGGCTTGCTCGGGTCGGGGTGGTGGCTGGGGAAGTTGCCGTCCACCTCGGAAAAGAGCTCGATCACCTCGCAGCCCAGCGCGCGGAAGATGCCCGGCGCCGAGGCCCCGGCCACGCCGTTGCCGCAGTCCACCACGATCTTCATCGGCCGCGCGAGCTTCACGTCGCCCACGATGCGCTGCACGTAGGCCGGCAGCACGTCGGCCTGCCGCACGCTGCCGCCGAATGCGGGCTGCCAGCGCACGGTCTCCATGGCATGGCGCAGGGCCTGGATTTCGTCGCCATGGATGGCACGGCCCGCCAGCACCATCTTGAAGCCGTTGTAGTCCTTGGGGTTGTGGCTGCCCGTGATCTGGATGCCGCTCTGGCACAGCGTGGCAGCCGCGAAGTACAGCATGGGCGTGGTGCACAAGCCGATGTCGATGACCTCGATGCCTGCCTCCACCAGCCCCTGCACCAGCGCCGCCAACAGCCCGGGGCCGGACAGGCGCCCGTCGCGCCCCACGGCCACCACGCGCTGCCCCTCGGCCTGCGCTGCCGTGCCGAACGCCCGGCCCAGGCCCCGGGCCACGGCTTCGTTCAGGGTGCCGGGGACGATGCCGCGGATGTCGTAGGCCTTGAAGATCGAGGGCGAGGGCTGCACTGGGAATTCCTGTCGTCAAGTGGAGAGGGAAAGCCGGGCATTGTAGGCGGGCGCCCCTTCCCCCACGATGTGTCATACACTGCATGACAACCATCCCTCCCAAGGAGCCCACCATGCGGGTCAACGCGCGTTTCGAAGGCGATGCCGAGCAGCAGCTCAACTACCTGGCCGAGGCCACCGGCCTGGGCGTGAGCGAGGTGCTGCGCGCCAGCGTCCAGCACTACTACGACCAGGTGCGGGCGCAGCGCGGCGCCCTGGCGCACTTCTCGGCCTTCGTGGGCCAGGGGCGCAGCGGCCGCGCCGACGTGGCGGGCAGCTACAAGGCGCGTCTGGCCGAGGGCTGGGGTGCCAAGCACCAGGGGCACGGCCCCGGGCACCCGCTGGCCGTGCACGAGAGCGCGCCACCGCCCTACCCCGCCAAGGCGCCCAAAGTACCCAAGAGCGGCGAATGATCATCGCCGACGCCGGTTTCTTCTACGCCCTGGCCGACGCCGACGACGCCTGGCACCGCCGCGCCCTGCGCGCGCTGCCCACCCAGGACGAGGGCTGGATCACCACCTGGCCGGTGCTGACCGAGGCCACGCACCTGCTCACGCGCTGGATCGGCACCGATGCCGCGCAGGCCCTGCTGCGCGACGTGGCGGCCGGCGGCATCGCTGTCTGGCAATGGGCCGCGCCGCAGACCGAACGGCTGGCGCACCTGATGGAGCGCTACGCCAGCCTGCCGATGGACCTGGCCGACGGCTCCCTGGTGCTGCTGGCCGAGCACCTGGGCCACGGCCGCATCCTGACCACCGACGAGCGCGACTTCGGGGCCTACCGCTTCAAGAGCCGCGAGCCGTTTCACAACCTGCTGGCGGACGGCTGAGGCACATGTCCGAAAACGGCGAGTTCCAGCGCTCCCGCAGCCTATCATCGGCTGCATGGACACCGAAGACGACGCCCGCTACCTCGCACTGAAAGCCCGCGATGCGCGCTTTGACGGGCGCTTCTTCACGGCCGTCACCTCCACCGGCATCTACTGCCGCCCCGTGTGCTCCGTGCGAACGCCCAAGCGCGAAAACTGCCGCTTCTTCGCGCTTGCGGCGCAGGCCGAGCGCGCGGGGTTCCGGCCCTGCCTGCGCTGCCGGCCCGAGCTGGCGCCGCAGACGCTCGCCTGGTCGGTGCAGGATGCGGGGGCGATCCTGGTGCGCCAGGCGCTGCGCCTGCTCGATGCGCCCGAGGCCTGGGGCGATGCCGATGGCGGCGCGCTGGTGGCGCAACTGGCGGCGCGGCTGGGCGTGAGCGACCGGCACCTGCGCCGGCTGTTCGAGGCGGCGCTGGGCATCTCGCCGCTGCAGTACCTGCAGACGCGGCGGCTGCTCGCGGCCAAGCAGTTGCTGACCGATACGCCCCTGCCCGTCACCCAGGTGGCGCTGGCCAGCGGCTTTGCGAGCGTGCGGCGCTTCAACGCGGCGTTCGTGCAGCACTACGGGCTCAACCCCACGCAGCTGCGGCGCGAGGGCGCGGCCGGCAGCACGGGCCCGGGCCGCCCCGTGCGGCTGGGCTACCGCCCGCCGTACGACCGCGAAGGGCTGCTGGCCTTCTTCGCGGCGCGGCAGATCCACGCGGTGGAATGGGTGGATGGCGCGGCCCTGCGCCGCACGGTGCGCTGGGCAGGCGGCGTGACGGGCTGGCTGGAGGCAGCCTTCGATGCCGAACGGCCCCACGTGGCGCTCACCGTGAGCGACAGCCTGCTGCCCGTGCTGCCCGCCGTGATCGTCCGCGTGCGCGCCATGCTCGACCTCGATGCCGACCCGGCCCCCATCGCCGCCGTGCTGCACGCCCGCTTTCCCGACGGCGACGGGCTGCGCGTGCCGGGCTGCTTCGACGGCTTCGAGCTGGCCGTGCGCGCCGTGCTGGGCCAGCAGATCACCGTGGCGGCGGCGCGCACGCTGGCGCAGCGGCTGGTGGAGCGCTTCGGCGAGCCCGTGGCCACGCCCTGGCCGCAGCTCTCGCGCCTGTTCCCCACGCCCGCTGTGCTGGCACAGGCCGAGGGCGAGGCGCTGGGGCAGTTGGGCATCGTGCGCCAGCGCCAGGCCGCCATCGTGGCGCTGGCGCGGGCGGTGGACGGCGGGCAGCTCGCGCTCGGTGCAAGCGCCGACGTGAACGCCACCACCGCCGCGCTGTGCCAGCTGCCCGGCATTGGCGACTGGACGGCGCAGTACATCGCCATGCGCGCGCTGCGCTGGCCCGACGCCTTTCCGAGCGGCGACGTGGCCCTGCACAAGGCGCTGGGCGTGCAGGAGGCCAAGCACCCGGCCCGCGCAGCGCTCGAAGCCTCGCAGGCCTGGCGCCCCTGGCGCAGCTACGCGGTCATCCGCGCCTGGGCCTGCACGCCGCAGAGGCTACTAAAACCATAGCTTCCAGCGCGCTACCCGCCTGCGCTTGCGGCCTATTTCGTATCTAATCAGAGGTTCACCATGCAATTTCCCCGCGACACGGTGCAAAGCCGCACCGCCACCCCTTTGGGCGACGTCCGCCTCGCCGCCTCGGCGCGCGGCCTGGTGGGCCTGTGGTTCGACGGGCAACGCCACCTGCCCGCGCAACTGGACGGCCCCGGCGCCTGGCCCACCGACGATGCCCACCCCGTGCTGCGCGCCGCCGCGCAGCAGGTGCAGGAATACCTGCGCGGCGAGCGCCCGGGGTTCGACCTGCCGCTGGACTTGTCGGGCGGCACGCCCTTCCAGCAGTCCGTGTGGCGGTTGCTGCTGGCCATTCCGCGCGGCGGCACCACGAGCTACGGCGCCATCGCGCGCGAACTGGGCAACCCAGCCGCCGTGCGCGCCGTGGGCGCCGCCGTGGGCCGCAACCCCGTGAGCGTGGCCGTGCCCTGCCACCGGGTGCTGGGTAGCACGGGCAGCCTCACGGGCTACGCGGGCGGACTGGCGCGCAAGACGGCGCTGCTGCGGCTCGAGGCCGCCGATTTCTCTCCTCTCACACCATGACCGCCACCACGACATCCGCCGCTGCCGCACCCACCTCCTGGGTGCCCGAGTTCGCCCTGCTCTCCGCGCTCTGGGGCGCTTCGTTCCTGTTCATGCGCCTGGGCGCGGCCGAGTTCGGGCCGCTGCCCACGGCGGGCCTGCGGGTCACGTTCGCCACCCTGTTCCTCTGGCCCATCCTGCTGCGCCAGGGGCAGTGGCCCGCGCTACGGCGGCACTGGCGGGTCATCCTGCTGGCGGGGCTGATCAATTCGGCGATCCCGTTCGCGCTGTTCGCATGGGCCGTGCTGCACATCACCACGGGGCTCACGTCGATCCTGAACGCCACGGTGCCGCTGTTCGGCGCGCTGGTGGCCTGGGCCTGGCTGGGCGACCGCATCAGCCGCCTGCGCTGGCTGGGGCTGGCGCTGGGCTTCGTCGGCGTGGCGCTGCTGGCCTGGCGCGCGCCCGGCGGCATGGGCGCGAAGACGGGGCACGCGGGCTGGGCCATCGCGGCTTGCCTGTTGGCATCGACCTGCTATGCCATCGCGGCCAGCTATGCGCGGCGCTACCTCACGGGCGTGCCCCCGCTGGCCACGGCCACGGGCAGCCAGCTCGGCGCGGCGCTGGGGCTGGCGCTGCCCGCGCTGTGGTGCTGGCCCGCCACCATGCCGGGGCCGCGCGCCTGGGGGGCGATCGTGGCGATCGCGGTGCTGTGCACGGGTATCGCGTACATCCTGTACTTCCGGCTGATCGCCCATGCGGGGCCCAGCCGGGCGCTGGCCGTCACCTTCCTGGCGCCGGTGTTCGCCGTGTTCTACGGCGCGGTGTTCCTGGGCGAGGCCGTGACGCCGTGGATGGCGGGTTGCGGGCTGGTGGTCGTTTGCGGCACCATGCTCTCGACCGGGCTGGTCGGCCCGCGCCGGTTGCCTTGAAATGGAGCACGCCATGTTTCGCACCACCGCCCTGGCACTTGCCGCGCTCGCGGCCTGCGCCGCCCACGCCCAGACGCCGCCCCCGGCCTGCCCGGCCACGCTGCAATACACCTTCCCCCGGCTCCAGGACGAGCAGCCGCAGCCGCTGTGCCAGTACGCCGGCAAGGTGCTGCTGGTGGTGAACACGGCGAGCTACTGCGGCTTCACGGGGCAGTACAAGGGGCTGGAGGATTTGTACGCGCGCTACAAGGACCGGGGCTTGGTGGTGCTGGGCTTTCCGTCCAACGATTTCGCGCAGGAGACGGGCAGCAACGCGCAGATCGCCGACTTCTGCGAGAACACCTACGGCGTGAAGTTTCCGATGTTCGCCAAGAGCAGCGTGCGCGGGGCCGATGCCTCGCCGTTCTACCGCGAGCTGGCGCGGCAGGCGGACATGTCGCCCAAGTGGAATTTCTACAAATACCTGCTGGGCCGCGACGGGCAGGTGATCCAGGGCTATTCAAGCATGACCGCGCCCGACAGCCGCAGCCTGCGCGAGGCGATCGAGCGGGCGCTGGCACGCTAGCGCGGTTCCCCGCACGAGGCAAAACCCCGGGGCTGCGGCCCTCCAGGCGCTCTACACTTGGATACATGGCTGACATGGCGTGGGCGGGCGGTATCTTTGCGGGAGTGGCGTTGCTGGCGGCGTGTGCGGCCCTGGTGCTGCTGCGCGCGGCAACCTCGCGCCTGCGCCGGCGCGAGCGCGAACTGCTGCTGGCCATGGAGTCGATGGACTGCGGCCGCTGGGAGTGGGACCAGCACACCCGCATCCTCCAGCTCGAAGGGGACTTCTACCGCCGCTTCGGCATGTACGAGCAGCCCCCGGCCGAGCGCCTGGCCTACTGGTTCAGCCTGCGCCACGCGGACGATGCCGTCTCCGTGCGCGACTACCTCGCCCATGCCCTGAAGGACGGCTCGGACCGCTACGAGGACGAATTCCGCCTGCGCGACCGCGCCGGCCAGTGGCGCTGGATCATGGTGCGCGGCCAGGTGGTCAGGCGCGACGCTGCCGGCCGGCCGCTGCGCCTGACCGGCATGCACCAGGACGTGACGCAGCGCCACACCACCGAAGAGGCCCTGCGCGCCTCCGAGGCCAAGTACACGGCCATCTACCAGATGCTGCCGGACCCCGCGGGCATCACGCGCGCCAGCGACGGGCGCTACCTGGAGGTCAACCCGGCCTTCGCCGCCATGCTGGGCCGTCCGCGCGAGGCCTGGCTGGGCCGCACCTCGACCGAGATGGGCGTCTGGGCCACCGAGCAGGAGCGCGAGCGCCTGCTGCAGGGGCTGCTGCGCGACGGCCAGGTCACCCGCCTGCCGCTGGTCGCGCAGCGCGAGGGACGCCCCATTCCGGGCCTCATGTCGGCCCGCCCGGTGCAGCTCGACGGCGAGGACTGCCTGGTCTTCGTGTTCCACGACATGACCGAGGAGCACCGCACGCGCGACGAGCTGATGGCCCTCAACAGCCTGCTCCAGCAAGCGGGGCGCCTGGCACGGCTGGGCGCCTGGGAGAGCGCGCCGCGCCAGGGCCTGGTGTACTGGTCGGACATGTGCTTCGAGATCCACGGCCTGCCGAACAGCGGGCCGCCGCCGCAGGAATACATCGACACCTGCGTCGCCCCGCCGTGGCGCGAGGCGCTGCGCGAAAAGCTCCGCGAATGCATCCACCAGCACGTGGAGTGGAGCCTGGAGATGCAGATCGTGCGCGCCGACGGCCGCGTGGTCTGGGTGCGCACGCGCGCCGTGCCCGTGGTCGAGGACGGGCGCCTGGTGCGCATCCGCGGCGTGATCCAGGACATCGACGAATCCAAGCGCGCCGAGGAGCGGCTGCGCGAGTCCGAGGAGCGCTTCTCGCGCATCTTCCAGCTCGTGGACCTGCCTATGGGCCTGTCGCGCTGCAGCGACGGCGGCTACAAGGTGGTGAACCCCGCGTGGGAGGCCATGCTCGGCATCCCGCGCGACGAGGCCCTGGGCCGCACCGCGGTCGAGCTGGGCATCTTCAGCCCCGAGGACCGCGAGCACCTGATCGCCATCGCCGGGCCGCAGGGGCAGGTCAACGGCTATGAAGTGACGCTCAACACGCGCACGGGCGTGCAGCGCACGGTGCTGCAATCCATGCGCGCGGTGGAGTTCGACGGCGAGCCGTGCTGGCTGTTCTCGGCGCAGGACATCTCGGACCGCAAGCGCGGCGAGGAGCGCGTGCGCGAGCGCGAGGAACTGCTCTCGCTCACCGTGTCCGCCGCGGCGCTGGGCCTGTGGGACTGGGACCTGCGCACCGACACGGTGACGGGCGACGCGCGCTGGCATGCCATGCAGGGCCCCCCCGTGCCGCAGGACGCCAGGAACACGCCCCGCGCCCGCAACTGGTCCGCGGGCGTGCCCCCCGAAGACGTCGAGCACATCCAGGCCGAGGTGGCCCGCCATGCGGCCCACCCGGCCTCCCTGTTCGACGCCACCTGGCGCGTTGCGCAGCCCCGGGGCGGCGTGCGCTGGCTGCGCAACCTGGGCAAGATCGTGAGCTTCGGCGCCGACGGCCAGCCGCAGCGCATGCTCGGCGTGGCGCTGGACGTGACGCGCCAGCGCGAGCAGGAAGCGCAGCTGCAGCGCCTGGCGCACTTCGACGCGCTCACGGGCCTGCCCAACCGCGTGCAACTCGCCCAGCGCCTGCAGGAGGCCATGCACCAGGCCCGCGCCACGGGCACGCAGCTCGGCGTGGCCTACCTCGACCTGGACGGCTTCAAGCCCGTGAACGACCGCTTCGGCCATGGCGCGGGCGACCGGCTGCTGACCACCGTGGCTGCGCGCCTCATGCGCGCGCTGCGGCCCGTGGACTGCGTGGCGCGCCTGGGCGGGGACGAGTTCGTAATCCTGCTGCCGGGCGTGGAGGGGCGCGGCGGCTGCGAGCGCATGCTGCGCCAGCTCATGGTCCACATCGCGGCACCCTACCCCATCGGGGCCGAGCGCGTATCGGTCACCACCAGCATCGGCTACACCCTCTACCCCGAGGACGATGCCGACGCCGACACCCTGCTGCGCCACGCCGACCAGGCCATGTACCAGGCCAAGCAGGCAGGCCGCAACCGCTTCCATGGCTTCGATGCGCGGCAGGAGCGCAGCCAGCGCGAGCAGCGCGCCCAGGGCCAGCGCCTGCGCGAGAGCCTGGAGCGCGGGGAGTTCATGCTGTACCTGCAGCCCAAGGTGGACCTGCGCACGGGCGCCATCGTGGGCGCGGAGGCCCTTGCGCGCTGGCGCCACCCCGAGCAGGGCGTGCTCGGGCCCGGCACCTTCCTGCCCGCGATGGAGGGCACCGAGCTCGAGCTGGATTTCGGCCAATGGGTGTTCGGCGAGACCCTGCGCTGCATCACCGTGCTGCAGGCCCAGGGCCTGCCCCTGCCGCTGAGCCTGAACATCGCCGCGCAGCACCTTCAGCGGCCGGGCTTCGCGCAATGGGCCATCGACCGGCTGGCGCGCCAGCCAGAGGTGCCCACCTCGCTCATCGAGCTGGAGGTGACCGAGAGCGCCGCGCTGTACGACCTGGCCCACGTGGCGGGCGAGCTCGCGCGGCTGCGCGAGCTGGGCGTGTCGGTGGCGCTGGACGACTTCGGCACGGGCTATTCGTCGCTCACCTACCTGCGCCGCCTGCCCATGGACACGCTCAAGATCGACCAGAGCTTCGTAAACGGCATGATGGGCGACTCGGGCGACCTCGCCATCGTGCAGGGCGTAATCGGCCTGGCCCGCTCCTTCGGCTACCGCGCCATCGCCGAGGGCGTGGAAACCATCGAGCAGGGCCAGATGCTGCAGCAGATGGGCTGCGGCCTGGCCCAGGGCTACTGCATCGCCCGGCCCATGCCGCTGGACGACTTCGCGCCCTGGGCGGCGCGCTGGCGCATGCCGCCCGAGTGGCAGCGCGGCGGCCGCGTATTTTGAGGGTTTTTGGCCTCTAAGCCGCTTGCAGCCTGCGCAAGCAGCTATGGTTTTTAGCCTTCGACCCGCTCCTTGATCTGTTGCAGCGCCGCCGGGTCTTCCATCGTGGTCAGGTCGCCCGGGTCGCGCCGCTCGGCCACGGCCTGCAGGGCGCGGCGCAGCAGCTTGCCGCTGCGCGTCTTGGGCAGCACGGTGACGAAGTGCACGCGCGCGGGCCGCGCCACGGCGCCGAGCTGGGCGTCCACCTGCTTCATGATCTCGCCCTCGAGCTTCAGGCGCGCGGCGTCGTCCACCAGGCCCGAGGCATCGCGCGGCACGGCGAAGGCCAGCGCCACCTGGCCCTTGAGCGGGTCGGCCACGCCCACCACGGCCACCTCGGCCACGTTGGGGTGGGCGGAGATGCATTCCTCGATCTCGCGCGTGCCCAGGCGGTGGCCGGCCACGTTGATCACGTCGTCGGTGCGGCCCAGGATGAAGAAGTAGCCGTCCTCGTCGCGGATGCCCCAGTCGAAGGTGCTGTAGACCAGCCGGTGGGGAATGCTCTTCCAGTAGGTGTTGACGAAGCGCTCGTCGTTGCGCCACACCGTCTGCAGGCAGCCCGGGGGCAGCGGCCCCTCGATGGCGACCACGCCCTTCTGGTTCGCGGCCGTGAGCTCCTCGCCCGTGGCCTCGTCGATGAGCTTGACGTTGAAGCCGTACACCGCCTTGCCCGGGCTGCCGAAGCGCGAGGTTTGCTGCTCCACGCCGTTGCACAGCGTGAGGATGGGCCAGCCAGTCTCGGTCTGCCAGTAGTTGTCGATGATGGGCACGTGCAGCGCACCGCTGATCCACTGCGCCGTGGGCTCGTCCAGCGGCTCGCCCGCCAGCCACAGGGCCTTGAGGCTGGAGATGTCGTACTTCGCCAGGTAGGCCGGGTCCTGCTTCTTGAGCACGCGCACGGCCGTGGGGGCCGAGAACATGTGCGTGACCTTGTACTTCTCGACGATGCTCCACCAGATGCCCGCATCGGGCCGCACGGGCAGGCCCTCGTACAGGATGGTGGTCATGCCGTTCAGCAGCGGGCCGTAGATGATGTAGCTGTGCCCCACCACCCAGCCGATGTCGCTGGTGCAGAAGTACACGTCGCCCGGCTGCGCCTGGAAGATGTGGCGCATGCTGGACGCCAGCGCCACCGCGTAGCCGCCCGTGTCGCGCTGCACGCCCTTGGGCTTGCCCGTGGTGCCGCTGGTGTACAGGGTGTAGCTCGAATGCGTGGCCTCCACCCATTCGCAGGGCACCTCGTCGTCCAGGTGCTGGGCGCGCAGCGCCGCCCAGTCGTGGTCGCGCCCGGCGCGCATGGCGGCGGGGGCCAGGCCCCGGTCCACCATCAGCACGGCGGCGGGCTTGTGGGCCGACAGCTCGATGGCCTCGTCGAGCAGCGGCTTGTAGGGCACGACCTTGCCGCCGCGCGAGCCCGCGTCGGCGCTCACGATCACGGTGGGCTCGGCGTCCTCGATGCGCGAGGCCAGCGAGCCCGACGCGAACCCGCCGAACACCACCGAGTGCAGCGCCCCGATGCGCGCGCAGGCCAGCATGGCGAAGGCCGCCTCGGCCACCATGGGCATGTAGATCAGCACGCGGTCGCCCAGCTTTACGCCCAGGGCGCGCAGCACCGCGGCCATGCGCTGCACCTCGGCATGCAGCTCGGCGTAGGTGTAGCTGCGCTCCGTGCCGGTTTCCGTGGAGATGGCGACCAGCGCCGGCTGCTGCGCCCGCGCGGCCAGGTGGCGGTCCACCGCGTTGTGGCACAGGTTGGTGGTGCCGCCCACGAACCAGCGCGCGAACGGCGGGTTGGCGTAGTCGCAAATCTGCTGCGGCGGCTGCCGCCAGTCGATCAGGCGCGCCTGCTCGGCCCAGAAAGCGTCGCGCTCCTCGATGGAGCGGCGATAGAACTCAGCATAGTGCGCGGGGGCTTGCGGCATGGTGTCTCCTGGAATTTGAATTCATAATTATTCATGCACCGCTTGCAAGAAGCTGACGCCGCCAGCCCCCTCTTTCACTACTTCATTGATAGCTGCTTGCGCGCTCCCTGCCTGGGCAGGAGGCCGAAAACACCCAAGAATTCCGCCTACTTGACGAGTGCCAGCATGTCCTTGAATGCCGGGTGCTCGCAGCTGCGCAGCCACTCGAACGCCACCATTTCGGTGGTCACCAGCTCGGCGCCCGCGCCGGCCAGCCGGTCGAAAGCGGCGTCGCGGCTGCGCTCGGTGCGCGAGCCGCAGGCGTCGGTCACCACCCAGACCTCGAACTCGTCCTCGATGAGCTGCAGCGCCGTCTGCAGCAGGCACACGTGGGCCTCGCAGCCCGCGATGACGATGCCCGGGCGCTCGTTCGCCGGCTGCTGGGGCTTTTGCAGGTGCTTGGGCAGGCTGCGCGCGTTGCCGCCCTGGGGCTTGGCGGGCGGGCGCAGCCACTCGCCCAGGCCCTCTTCCATGGCGCTGAAATGCATCTTGGCCAGCGTATTGCCGCACAGGGCGCGCAGGGCCGCGTCGTTGGGGCCCAGGCGCGAGGGGTTCTGCTCGGTACCCCACACGGGCACCTCCAGCCACTGGGCGATCTGGGCCAGGCGGCGCGCGTTGGCCAGCACGGCGGGGCCTTCGTGGATCGCGGGCATCAGGCGTTCCTGGTAATCGACCAGGACCAGTTGGGATTCTTCGGCATCAAGCAGCATGGGACACTCTCACGAAACAGGCGACAAGCGGGCATTGTCGCAGGCCCGCCGGGGCCCATGGCATGTCGCGCACGCGACACCGCACCGCTCCCTGAAGTTGAATGGAATCAAGGGCTTGCCCGGTTTTTTGCTTGCCATGGAAGCATTCCGTGGTACCCTCGCGCCCCATGTCCCGATGGCTGTGCCTTCTCCTGCTGGTATGCGCAAGCGCCCACGCGGCGCCGGAATCCTCCCCCAGTGACGACTCTGCCCTCGCGCGCTTTCGCGCGGAGCGGGCGGCGCTGCTCCAGCAGCTCGATGACATGCGCAGCAACGTGGCGGGCCGCACGTCGGACCTGGTCGTCACGGCCATGGGCTTCCTGGGCGTGCCCTACCGCCGCGGCGGCAACAGCGCCGAGAGCGGCTTCGACTGCAGCGGCTTCGTGCGCGCCATGTACGAAAAGTCCGTGGGCCTGATCCTGCCGCGCAACGCATCGCAGCAGGCGCACGCCACCGAGGTCATCGACAAGAAAGACCTGCAGCCCGGCGACTTGGTGTTCTTCAACACCATGCGCCGCGCCTTCAGCCACGTGGGCATCTACGTGGGCGACGGCAAGTTCATCCACGCGCCGCGCAGCGGCTCCGAGGTGCGCGTGGAAGACATGAACGGCAGCTACTGGCAGCGCCGCTTCGACGGCGCGCGCCGCGTCACCCCCGAAGCCCTGGCCCAGCAATAGCGCCCTGGCGCGGCGCCGTCCGACATGGAACGGCCTTGGGGAAGGCGTACATTAGCGCCGTCTGTATTCACCCAGGAGTCTTTTTCCATGCTCTCTCTTCTCGGTACCCTCATCGTGGGCCTGGTCGTGGGCCTGATCGCACGCGCCATCAAGCCCGGCGACGACAAGCTCGGCATCGTCATGACCTCGCTGCTCGGCGTGGCGGGCTCGTTCCTCGCCAGCTACGTGGGCGTGGCCATGGGCTGGTACCGGCAGGGCGAGGCGGCGGGCTGGATCGCCTCGGTCGTCGGCTCCATCGTGCTGCTGGTGATCTACGGCCTGGTCAAGGGCAAGGCCAGCAATTGAAAGGTGCCAGCGCCCGCCGGATGGCGGCGGGCAACCCCCGCCTGCTCGAAGCGGTGCTGGCCGCCCAGCGCCTGCTGCGCAGGCGCGCCCTGGTGGCGGCGGCAGCCAGCGCGGTGCCGCTGCCCGGGCTCGACTGGGCCGTGGACGCGGCGCTGCTGTCGCGCCTGATCCCGCAGATCAACGCCCGCTTCGGCCTCACCCCCGAGCAGCTCGACCGGCTCGACCCGCACCAGCGCGACCAGGTGCAAAAGGCCGTGGCGCTGGTGGGCTCGGCGCTCATCGGCAAATTCGTCACGCGCGAGCTGGTGCTGCGCACCTTCCAGGCCATCGGGCTGCGCCTGTCCGCGCAGCAGGCCGCCAAATACGTTCCCATCGCAGGCCAGGCCGCCTCCGCCGCGCTGGGCTATGCCACGCTGCGCTACCTGGGCGAGCAGCACCTGCGCGACTGCGTGCGCGTGGTGCAGGAGGCGCACCTCTCCCTGCCCGCACAGCCATGACACGCTACTGGCTCATGAAATCCGAGCCCGGCGAGTGCTCGATCGACGATGCCCTGGCCGCCCCCGGCGCCACCGTGCCCTGGACGGGTGTGCGCAACTACCAGGCGCGCAACTTCATGCGCGACGCGATGCAGGTGGGCGACGGCGTGCTGTTCTACCACTCGAGCTGCCCCGAGCCCGGCATCGCCGGCCTCGCGCGCGTGGCCTCGGGCACGCGGCCCGACCCGACACAGTTCGACCCGCAATCGCCCTACCACGACCCGAAGTCGCCGCCCGGCAACCCGCGCTGGCTGCTGCTGGACGTGCAGGCCCTGCGCAAGACGCGGCTGGTGCCGCTGGCCGAGCTGCGCGCCGTGCCAGAGCTGGCCCGCATGCGCCTGCTGCAGCGCGGCAACCGCCTGTCCATCACGCCGGTGGAGCCTGCCGAGTGGCAGTGCATCGTGGACAGGCTCTGACGGCCCGACCCCATGCGCAGCGCCCTTGACTTCAGCTCCTGGCCCGCCCTGCTGTCCACGGTGATGGGGCTGCTGGCCGCCACGCTGCTCATGGTGGGCGTGCGGCTGCTCTTCATGCAGACCATGCAGCGCCGCCGCGAGCGCGAAAACCGCCAGATCAACGAGCGCCTGAAAACCCTGATCGCCGCCTACAAGACGCTGGGCGGATCGTTCACCGGCAGCCTAGCGGTCAACCCCGCGCACCTGAAGGACGAAGCCAGCGCCCCCGAGCGCCAGCGCCGCATCCGCGACGCGGTGGAGGCGGCGCTGTCGGACGTGATCCTGCTGGGCACCGAGGAGCAGGTGCGCCTGGCCGCGCAGGCGGCGCGGGACATGGTGGCCGGGCGCCGCATCGAGACCGGGCCGCTCGTGGTGTCGCTGCGCCAGTTCATCCGCGCGGCGCTCGACCTGGAGCCGGTCCCGGACACGCTGGACATTCCCGCGCAAGGCCCGCTGCGCCCCGCCGCAGGCGGCACGGCAGGCAAGCGCGGCGGCACGGCGGAACGGGGCGCGGGCAGTGGCGGCGGGCGTGGCGGAGGAGGCGGCGGCGCTGGCGCGGCCGGAGCGGGCGGCGCCACGGGCGGGCTGGCGCTGGGTCTGCACGCGCACCCGGCGGACGGCGACGGCAGCGATACGGCGGACGGCAAGGACGGCGCCTGAACCCATCCCCCGCCCCGGCGGCGCTCAGCGCCGCCGGAGTTGGGCCGGTTGGGCCTCCCCGGGCGGCACCAGCACGCCCGCCGCAGCGGCCTGCATCAGCCTGCGGAATGAAGGGCATTCCATGTGGCTGGGCGCCGGGCATACGGCGGCATGCCGCAGGCCTTCGCTCATGGCCTGCAGGCGCTTGACCAGGGCGTCGATCTGCTGCGCCTTGGCGCCGAGCAAGGCCCGGTCGATCTGCGGCCTGCCGTCGGGCGTGAACATCGCGGCGATCTCGTCCAGCGAGAAGCCCGCCGCCCGCCCCAGCGCGATGAGCGCGAGCTGGTCCAGCACCCGTGCATCGAACACGCGCCGCAAGCCCTGGCGGCCGATCGAGGCAATCAGCCCCTTTTCCTCGTAGTAGCGCAGGGTGGACGCCGCCACCCCGGTGCGCTTGGCGACCTGCGCGATATCGAGCATCTGCAAAAAACCTCTTGACCTCAAGTTGACTTGAATTTCTATAGTGCCATCCGCTGCAGCACCCCGTCAACTTTCACGAAAGGATGGATGGCATGGACGATCCCTCATCTCTGGTTTTGCGCGTCGCGGGCATCGGCGCGGGCGCCACGCTGGTCCTGGACCTGTGGCTGGTTTTCCTGCGGCGCGCGCTGCGGGTGGCAACGATGGACTTCGCCCTGCTCGGGCGCTGGCTGGGCCATGTGCCGCAAGGCCGCTGGTTCCACCCGGCGGGCATGGCGCGGGCCGCCCCCGTGCGCGGCGAGCGGGCCTGGGGCTGGCTGCTGCACTACGCGGTGGGCGTGGCGTTCGCGGCCCTGCTGGTGCTGTGGCAGGGCCCGCAGTGGCTCGGCCAGCCGACCGCCCTGCCCGCGCTCGCGGCGGGTGCGGCCACCGTGGCCGCGCCCCTGCTGGTGCTGCAGCCCGCCATGGGCCAGGGCCTTGCCGCGCGCAAGACAGCCACGCCGTGGGCCAACCGCGCCCGCAACCTCGCCAACCACACGGTGTTCGGCCTGGGCCTGTTCCTCTCGGCCCGCCTGCTCGCGCACCTGTTTGCCTGAACCGACTGACTGGAGTACCTCATCATGAAAAAGATAGCCATCGTCTACCACAGCGCCCATGGACACACCGAGGAGATCGCCCGCCACGTGGCCGAGGGCATGCGCGGCGTGCCCGGCACCACGGTGGAGCTGCTGCAGGCCGCCGACCTGGCCGCCGCGCCCGATGCCTTGCAGGCGTTCGACGGGCTGGTCTGGGGCTCGCCCACCTACCTGGGCGGCGTATCCGGCGTGTTCAAGAGTTTCATGGACGCCACGGGCGGCATGTGGCGCCGCCAGCAGCTGCGGGGCCGCATGGCGGCGGGCTTCACCGTGTCGTCGCTGCCTGCGGGGGACAAGCAGTCCACCCTGCTGTCGATGGTGGTGTTTTCCATGCAGCACGGCATGGTGTGGGTGGGCAACCCGGTGCTGCCCGAGCAGCACACCGGCACGCCCTACGACGAGGCGGCCAACCGCCTCGGCTCCTGGTCGGGCCTGATGGCGCAGGCCGCGCACGGCGCCCCGGCGGATGCGTTCGCGCCCGGCGACATCCGCGGCGCCCGGCTGTTCGGCGGGCACTTCGCGCGCACGCTGCAGCGCTTCACGCCGCAATACGAGGGGGCCGCACCGGTGGCCCTGGCCGCGTGAGCGCCCGTGGGCTGCGGGGGCGCTTTGCGCCCCGGTTCGCGCCGCTGCTGTTCGGCGGGCTGCTGTCGGGGATGATGTCGCTGCTGGTGTCGGGCATCTCCACCTTCCACGCCACAGGGGCCGCGCCGGGCTTCGTGCGGGGCTGGGCGGGGGCGTGGCTCGCGGCCTGGGCGTTCGCCTTTCCCTCGGTGCTGGTGATGGCGCCGCTGGCCCGGCGCGCGGTGGCGTGGCTTACCGCGCAGAAGGCGTGAACGCTTCCGGCGCCCGGTAGAGCAGCACCTTCAGCGCGCGTTCCGCGTCCACATCGGCGAACGCGGGCGGGTTGGCGATGCGCCCGGCGAAGACAAGCTGCGGCGTCAGCTCCCGCACCAGGTCTTGCAGGAACGCCGTGCCCAGCTCCGGCGCGTTCAGGCACAGCAGCGCATGGCCGCCGGGCGCCAGCAGATCCGGCAGGCGGCGCACCAGGCGCGCGTAGTCCTTGGTGGCGACGAAGCTGCCCTTCTGGTAGCTGGGCGGGTCGGCGATCACCAGGCCATACGGGCCGCCGCGCGTGATCTTGCCCCACGAGCTGAAGATGTCGTGCGCCAGGAAGCTGGCGCCCGCGCCCAGCCCGTTGAGCCGGTGGTTCTGCTGGCCCGTGGCGAGCGCGCCGCGCGCCATGTCCATGTTGACCACCTGCACCGCCCCGCCCTGCAGCGCCGCGACCGAGAAGGCGCAGGTGTAGGCGAACAGGTTGAGCACCTTGGCGCCGGGGTGGGCGGCCATGTGCGCGCGCACCCAGCGCCGCCCTTCAGCCATGTCGAGGAACAGGCCGTGGTTCTGCCCCCGGAGCACGTGCACGTGAAAGCGCGCCCCGTCTTCGGCCACCACATGCGGCTCGGGCACGCTGCCCGCCATCAAGCGGGTTTCGCTGTCCGGCCCCTGGCGGCACTGGAACACCCAGTTCAGCGGCTCGCCCGGGGCGATCTGCGCCCAGCGCGCCTGCAGCGCCACGCCCAAGGCGGCAAGCTCCCGCTCGCCCGCCGGGGCGAAGCTGGTGAGTACCCAGACGGGCGGGTAGGCGTCCAGCGTCCACTGCTCGCACCCCGGGTGCAGGCCGCCGCGGCCATGGAAGATGCGGCAGGCCCCGGTGGGCCGGGGCATGGTGGCGATGGCGTCGAGCAGGGCGTGCATGGTTTGGCGTGTTTTTGGCATCCAGCGCTTGTCCATCAAGCGCCAGCAGCTATCAATTATGAAGCACAATGGGCGCGGCCTGCTTCTACAATCCCCCCACCGCCAACCGCCAGGAAACCGCATGGAATGGAACCGTCTCCTGTCCACCAGGAAATTCAAAGTCGAGGACGGGGAAATTCGCGAGTACCAGTCGTCCAACCAGGGCGCCAACCAGACCCGCACCGAATACCAGCAGGACCACGACCGGGTCGTGTTCTCGCGCGCCTTCCGCCGGCTGGGCCGCAAGACCCAGGTGCACCCGCTGGCGCAGAACGACCACATCCACAACCGGCTGACGCACAGCGTCGAAGTGGCCGCCGTGGGCCGGAGCATCGGCATCAAGGTGGGCGAGGCGCTGAAGGCGCGCGGCTGGCTCCCCGAGCCCTTCACGCCCCATGACATCGGCGCCATCGTGCAGGTGGCCTGCCTGGCGCACGACATCGGCAACCCGCCGTTCGGGCACACGGGCGAGGATGCGCTGCGCGAGTGGTTCCTGCGGCCCGAGCACCAGCGCTACCTGGAAGGCATGGCCGCCGCCGAGGCGAAGGACCTGCAGACCTACGAGGGCAACGCACACGCCCTGCGCATCGTCTGCACGACCGAGATGTACACGGACGCGGGTGGCATGCGCCTTTCCTGCGCCAGCATCGGTGCCCTGCTCAAGTACCCCTGGACGTCGGAGCGGTCCGGGCCCAAGGGCAAGTTCAACATCTACCAGTCCGAACTGCCCTACTTCCAGGCCGCGGCGCGCGAGCTGGGCCTGCGGGAGCGGGAGAAGGACCGCCGCTGGGCCCGGCACCCGCTGTCGTACCTGATGGAGTCGGCGGACGACATCTGCTACTCGGTGCTGGACCTGGAGGACGCGGTGGAGATGGGCATCATCTCGACCGGCGAGTTCGAGGAGCGCTTCAAGGCCTACCTGCCGCGCCTGGGCGGCCGCGCCATGAGCCCCCGGCAGACCTGCGCGGCGCTGCGCAGCGTCTTCATCGGGGATTGCGTGGAGCATGCCTGCCAGGAGTTCATGCGCAACCACGACGCCATCCTCGCGGGCGACTATGAACGCCCGGATTTCTTCCAGGGCTCGGGCGCCCCCTGCGCCCTGTCGCTGCAGGCGTCGAAGGACTTTGCCCGGGAACGGATCTACACCCACCCCAGCAAGCTCAAGCAGGAAATCGGCGCCTACCCCTGCCTGCACCACCTGCTGTCGCTGTTCATTCCCGCCGTCGACGGCTTTCACCGCGGTCAGGGTTTGAGCGAGCGGCAGAAAAGGGTGCTGCGGCTGCTGGACAAGGCGCCCAGCGCGGGCGACGGCAAGTACCGCTCCTTCCTCGAAGTGCTCGACTTCATCGGCGGCATGACCGACAACTACGCGCTCGCGCTGGCGCGGGATACGTCAGGGGCCTGACTACAGCATGTCCAGCGGCTGCTTGCGCCGGGGCGGCGGCGAGGCGGCGTCGATGGCCGCCAGGTCCTCGGCACTGAGCACCAGCGAAAGCGCCGCCGCATTGGCGCGCACATGCTCCGCGCTGCCGCTTTCCGGTATCGCCACCACGTGGCCATGGCGCAGTGCCCAGGCCAGGGCCACGGCAGCGGCGGAAACACCGTGCCGGCCGCCGATCTCTTCGAGCAGCGGATCGCCGATCAAGTCGCGGTGGCCCAGCGGGCAATAGGCCATCACGCCCACGCCGTGCTCGCGGCACCAGGGCAGCAGGTCGTATTCGATGCCCCGGCTGCGCACGTTGTAGAGCACCTGGTTGACCGCGCACGCGCGGCCCTGCGGCACGCGCCACAGTTCCTGCATGTCGTCGGTGTCGAAGTTGGACACGCCCCAGTGGCGGATCCGGCCTTCGGCCTTCAGCGCCTCGAAGGCGGCCACCGTTTCCGCCAGGGGCACGGAACCGCGCCAGTGCAGCAGGTACAGGTCGATGCAGTCCACCCCCAGGCGCTGGTGGCTGGCCTCGAAGGCGCGCAGCACACCACGGCGGCTGGCGTTGTGGGGCAGCACCTTGCTGACCAGCAGCGGGCGGGCGCTGTCTGCGGGCAGTTGGCGCAGCGCATCGCCAATCAGTTCTTCCGACAAGCCGTCGCCGTACATCTCGGCGGTGTCGATCAGCGCCAGCCCCAGGCCCACGCCGGTGGCGAGGGCCCGCACCTCGCTGTCCCAATCCCTGCGGCCCTGGCCCAGGTGCCAGGAGCCCATGCCAAGGCGGGTGCGGCCTTGCAAAAACGGCAGTTCCGTCATGTTCTCCCCTTCTCCAAAAAACAAAGGCAGCCCAGGCTGCCTTTGTTGGTTGCAGGCAAGCCCTGCTTACTTCTTCTGCGGCGGCACGTCCGTGCAGGAGCCGTGCGCGATCTCCGCCGCCATGCCGATGCTCTCGCCCAGCGTGGGGTGCGGGTGGATGGTCTTGCCGATGTCCACCGCGTCCGCGCCCATCTCGATGGCCAGCGCGACCTCGCCGATCATGTCGCCCGCATGGGTGCCCACGATGCCGCCGCCGAGGATCTTGCCGTGGCCATGGGCCTCGGGCGAGTCGTCGAACAGCAGCTTGGTCATGCCCTCGTCGCGGCCGTTGGCGATGGCGCGGCCCGAGGCCGTCCAGGGGAACAGGCCCTTCTTGACCTTGATGCCCTGGGCCTTGGCCTGGTCTTCGGTCAGGCCGACCCAGGCCACCTCGGGGTCGGTATAGGCGACGCTCGGGATCACGCGGGCGTTGAACGCGGCCGAGGCCAGTTCCTTGTTGCCCTGCAGTTCGCCCGCGATGACTTCCGCCGCCACATGCGCCTCGTGCACCGCCTTGTGCGCGAGCATGGGCTGGCCCACGATGTCGCCGATGGCGAAGATGTGCGGCACGTTGGTGCGCATCTGGATATCGACGTTGATGAAGCCGCGGTCCGTGACGGCCACGCCGGCCTTCTCGGCGCCGATCTTCTTGCCGTTGGGCGTGCGGCCCACGGCCTGCAGCACGAGGTCGTAGGTCTGCGGCGCGGGAGCGGTGCCGCCCTCTTCCGCCGGGGCGAACGTGACCTTGATGCCCTCGGGCGTGGCTTCGGCGCCCACGGTCTTGGTCTTCAACATGATGTTGTCGAAGCGGTGGGCGTTCATCTTCTGCCAGACCTTGACGAGGTCGCGGTCGGCGCCCTGCATCAGGCCGTCCATCATCTCGACCACGTCCAGGCGCGCGCCCAGGGTGCTGTACACCGTGCCCATTTCGAGGCCGATGATGCCGCCGCCCAGGATCAGCATGCGCTTGGGCACGCCCGCCAGCGCCAGGGCGCCGGTGGAGTCCACGACGCGCGGGTCGTTGGGCATGAAGGGCAGGCGCACGGCCTGCGAGCCCGCGGCGATGATGGCGCGCTGGAACGCGACGACCTTCTTGCCGCCGGTCTTTTCCTGGCCGACTGCGCCCGTGGTTTCCTCCACCTCGAGGTGGTTGGCACCGACGAAGCTGCCCACGCCGCGCACGGTGGTCACCTTGCGCATCTTGGCCATGGCGGCCAGGCCGCCGGTCAGCTTGCCGATGACCTTTTCCTTGTGGCCGCGCAGGGTGTCCACGTTGACCTGGGGCGCGCCGAAGCTGATGCCCGCCTTGTCGAGGTGCGCCACCTCGTCGATCACGGCCGCCACGTGCAGCAGCGCCTTGGACGGGATGCAGCCCACGTTCAGGCACACGCCGCCCAGGGTGGCGTAGCGCTCGACGATGACGACCTTCAGGCCCAGGTCGGCCGCGCGGAAGGCGGCCGAGTAGCCGCCGGGGCCGCCGCCGAGCACGAGCACGTCGCACTCCACGTCGGCGCTGCCGCCGAAGCTGCTTGCTACCGGAGCAGGAGCTGCTGGCGCAGGCGTGGCGGGCGCTGGAGCCTGTTTTGGCTCCGAAGGCGCAGGAGCCGGTGCAGCGCCTGCCGCCTCCAGCGTGAGCACCACGGAGCCTTCGCTCACCTTGTCGCCGAGCTTCACTTTCAGTTCCCTCACCACGCCCGCATGGCTGGAAGGAATTTCCATGGAGGCCTTGTCGGACTCCACGGTGATCAGGCTCTGTTCGGCCTTGATGGTGTCGCCGGGCTTGACCAGCACTTCGATCACGCCGACTTCGTCGAAGTCGCCGATGTCGGGCACTTGGATGTCGATCACTGCCATGTCAGTCTCCCTTTCACAGCAGCACGCGGCGGAAGTCGCCGAGGATCTGGCCCAGGTAGGCATTGAAGCGCGCGGCGGCGGCGCCGTCGATCACGCGGTGGTCCCAGGTGAGAGACAGGGGCAGCATCAGGCGCGGGTGGAAGGCCTTGCCGTCCCACACCGGCTCGGTGGTCGAGCGGCACACGCCGAGGATGGCGACCTCGGGCGCGTTGATGATGGGCGTGAAGTAGCGCCCGCCGATGCCGCCCAGCGACGAGATCGTGAAGGTGGCGCCGGTCATGTCGGCCGGGCCGAGCTTGCCGTCGCGCGCCTTCTTGGCGAGGTCGCCCATTTCCTGGCTGATCTGCAGCACGCCCTTCTTGTCGGCGTCCTTGATGACGGGCACGACCAGGCCGTTGGGCGTGTCGGCCGCGAAGCCGATGTGGTAGTACTGCTTGTAGACCAGCGCATCGCCGTCCAGCGAGCTGTTGAACTCGGGGAACTTCTTGAGCGCGGCCACGCAGGCCTTGATCAGGAAGGCGAGCATGGTGACCTTGACGCCGCTCTTCTCGTTTTCCTTGTTGGTGGAGACGCGGAAGGCTTCGAGGTCGGTGATGTCGGCATCGTCGTGGTTGGTGACGGCCGGGATCATGATCGCATTGCGCGTCAGGTTCGCGCCGCTGATCTTCTTGATGCGCGAGAGCTCCTTGCGCTCAATGGGGCCGAACTTGGCGAAGTCCACCTTGGGCCAGGGCAGCAGGTCCAGGCCCACGCCGGAGCCGCCGGCCGGTGCCTTGGCGGCCTGGGCCTTGGTCTGCACGGCGCCCGCCATCACCTGCTTGGTGAACGCGGCCACGTCTTCCTGCGTGATGCGGCCCTTGGGGCCGGTGCCCTTGATCTCTTCGAGCGGCACGCCGAGTTCACGCGCGAACTTGCGCACGGAAGGGCTGGCGTGCGGCAGGCCGGGCACGGGCGTACCGGGCTGGTGCGCGGGCACCGCGGCCGTGGCGGCCACGGGCGCGGCGGCGGCTGCCACAGGGGCTGGCGCGGGCGCCGCGGCCGGTGCGGCGGCGGCAGGAGCGGCTGCCGGGGCGGCGGAGCCCGCCACGCCGTCGAGCACGGCCACGAGGTCGCCCACGTTGACCTTGTCGCCGATCTTGACCTTGAGCTCCTTCACCACGCCGGCGGCGGGCGACGGGATTTCCATCGAGGCCTTGTCGGATTCGACGGTGAAGAGCGACTGCTCCAGCTTCACCGTGTCGCCCGGCTTCACGAGCAGCTCGATCACGGCCACGTCCTTGAAGTCGCCGATGTCGGGCACGCGCACGTCGAGCGGGCCTGCCGCGGCAGCGGGCGCAGCGGCCGGCGCTTCGGTTTTGGGAGCTGCTGGCGCAGGCGCGGCGGGCGCTGGAGCCTGTTTGGGCTCAGAAGCCGCGGCGTCCGCCGATTCGAGCACCACGATGACCGAGCCCTGCTTGACCTTGTCGCCCAGGGCGACCTTGAGCTCCTTCACGACGCCCGCGTGGCTCGACGGGATTTCCATCGACGCCTTGTCGGATTCCACCGTGATCAGCGATTGCTCGGCCTTGACCGTGTCGCCGGGCTTGACCAGCAGCTCGATCACGCCCACTTCGTCGAAGTCCCCGATATCGGGAACCTGGATGTTTACCAATGCCATGTTTGTCTCCCGGGCCTTCAGGCGTGCAGGGGGTTGATCTTCTCGGTCTGGATGCCGTACTTGCGGATCGCCTCGGCCACCTTCTCCTTGGGCAGCTTGCCCTCCTCGGCCAGCGCATGGAGCGCGGCCACGGTGATGTAGTGGCGGTTGACCTCGAAGTGCTCGCGCAGGCGGTAGCGGAAGTCGCTGCGGCCGAAGCCGTCGGTGCCCAGCACGGAGTACGAGCGGCCCTCGGGGACGAAAGCGCGGATCTGCTCGGCGTAGTTCTTCATGTAGTCGGTCGAGGCGATCACGGGGCCCGCATGGGCGCCGAGCTGGCGCGCCACGAAGGGCACGCGCGGCGTCTCCAGCGGGTGCAGCAGGTTCCAGCGCGCCACGTCCTGGCCCTCGCGGGTCAGCTCGTTGAAGCTGGTGCAGCTCCACACGTCGGCCTGCACACCCCAGTCGGCGGCCAGGAGCTTCTGCGCCTCCAGCGACTCGCGCAGGATGGAGCCCGAGCCCAGCAGCTGCACACGCTTGTCACCCTCGGCTCCGGGCTTGCACAGGTACATGCCCTGGATGATCTGCTCCTCGGTGCCCGCGGCCAGGCCCGGCATGGCGTAGTTCTCGTTGAGCAGCGTGATGTAGTAGTAGACGTTCTCCTGGCGCTCCACCATGCGCTTCAAGCCGTCGTGCATGATCACCGCCACCTCGTGCGCGAAGGTGGGGTCGTAGCTCACGCAGTTGGGGATGGTGCTGGCCAGGATGTGGCTGTGGCCGTCCTCGTGCTGCAGGCCCTCGCCGTTGAGCGTGGTGCGCCCGCTGGTGCCGCCCAGGATGAAGCCGCGCGCCTGCATGTCGCCGGCGGCCCAGGCGAAGTCGCCGAAGCGCTGGAAGCCGAACATCGAGTAGTACACGAAAAACGGGATCATGATGCGGTTGTTCGTCGAGTACGACGTGGCCGCCGCAATCCACGAGCACATGCCGCCCGCCTCGTTGATGCCTTCCTGCAGGATCTGGCCAGCCTGATCCTCCTTGTAGTACATCACCTGGTCGCGGTCCACCGGGGTGTAGAGCTGGCCCAGCGGGTTGTAGATGCCGATCTGGCGGAACAGCCCTTCCATGCCGAAGGTGCGCGCCTCGTCCACCAGGATGGGCACCACGCGCGGGCCCAGGGCCTTGTCGCGCAGCAGCTGCGTGAGAAAGCGCACGTAGGCCTGGGTGGTGCTGATCTCGCGGCCCTCGGCCGTGGGGTCGAGCACCGCCTTGAAGGTGTCGAGCGCGGGCACCGTGAAGCTCTCGTCGGCGTGCGTGCGGCGGTGCGGCAGGTAGCCGCCCAGGGCCTGGCGGCGCTCGTGCAGGTACTTCATCTCCGGCGTGTCGTCGGCCGGCTTGTAGTAGGGCAGCTTGTCCAGCTCGCTGTCGGGGATCGGGATGTTGAAGCGGTCGCGGATGTAGCGGATGTCCTCGTCGTCCAGCTTCTTGGTCTGGTGCACGGTGTTCTTGGCCTCGCCGGCCTTGCCCATGCCGTAGCCCTTGACGGTCTTGACGAGCAGCACCGTGGGCTGGCCCTGGTGTTCATTGGCCGCATGGAAGGCCGCGTAGACCTTCTCGGGCTCGTGGCCGCCGCGGCGCAGTTCCCAGATGTCGTCGTCGGAGAGGTGCTCGACGAGCTTGAGCGTCTCGGGGTACTTGCCGAAGAAATGCTTGCGGATGTAGGCGCCGTCCATGGCGCGGTAGGTCTGGTAGTCGCCGTCGAGCGTCTCCATCATCACCTGCTTGAGCTTGCCGCTCTTGTCGCGCGCCAGCAGCTCATCCCAGCCCTTGCCCCACAGCAGCTTGATGACGTTCCAGCCCGCGCCGCGGAAGTCGCCCTCCAGCTCCTGGATGATCTTGCCGTTGCCGCGCACCGGGCCATCGAGGCGCTGCAGGTTGCAGTTGATCACGAAGATCAGGTTGTCCAGCTTCTCGCGCGCGGCCAGGCTGATCGCGCCCTTGCTCTCGGGCTCGTCCATCTCGCCGTCGCCCAGGAACACCCAGACCTTGCGGTTGGCCGTGTCGGCGATGCCGCGCGCGTGCAGGTACTTGAGGAAGCGCGCCTGGTAGATCGCCATCATGGGCCCCAGGCCCATGGAAACGGTGGGGAACTGCCAGAAGCCGGGCATCAGCTTGGGGTGGGGGTAGCTCGACAGCCCCTGGCCGCCCACTTCCTGGCGGAAGTTCTCCAGCTGATCCTCGCTGATGCGCCCTTCGAGGTAGGCACGCGCATAGATGCCGGGCGCGCTGTGGCCCTGGAAGTAGATGCAGTCGCCGCCGTGGTTCTCGCTCTCGGCGTGCCAGAAGTGGTTGAAGCCCGCGCCCCACATGGAGGCCAGCGAGGCGAACGAGCCGATGTGCCCGCCCAGGTCGCCGCCGTCGTGCGGGTGCAGGCGGTTGGCACGCACCACCATGGCCATGGCGTTCCAGCGCATATAGGCGCGCAGGCGCTTTTCGATGGCGATGTTGCCGGGGCAGCGCGCCTCCTGGTCGGGCTCGATGGTGTTCACGTAGCCGGTGTTGGCCGAGAACGGCATGTCGATGCTGTTCTGGCGGGCATGCTCCAGCAGTTCTTCGAGCAGCGCGTGCGCGCGCTCGGGGCCTTCGCGTTCGATGACGGCGGACAGCGCGTCCAGCCATTCACGGGTTTCTTGCTGATCAACGTCGGAGCCGACGCCAAGTTCGGGCTGAGCAGCCATGCTTGTCTCCTGGTGGGGGTACGGGTTGGAATTTAGTGGCTTGCCTCTATTCTTGCACGTTTTTCTCTTATTTCAAATAGTGCCTATTGATTTCAAATTATGAAATAACAACCATGTGGGATCACTGCCCGCCCGGGGCTCCCCTACACTTCAGCCCATGGAACCCACCCCCCTCGGCCCCCCGGGCACGTCCACCCCCCGCAGCCTGTGGCAGCGCTGGTGGCGCAGCCTGCCGCCCACGCGCCAGGACCGTTTCGCGGCGCTCGCACCGCTGGCGGCCGTGCTCATGTTCATGGCCGCCATCGTGGCCGCGTTCTGGTACCTGCGCATGGAAGAGGTGGACCGCGAGCAGGAGGCCTTGAAGCGCGACGTGGAATACGCCCAGCAGCGCGTGCGCCTGCGCCTGCTGGAGCGCCAGGAGCAGCTCATGCGCATCGCGCGCGACCTCTCCAACCAGGACCTGGAGCGCACCGAATTCGCCAGCCGCGCCGAGGCCCTCATCAGCCAGTACCCCGAGCTGCAGGCCATCACCTGGATCGACGACAAGCGCCGCATCCGCGCCAGCCACGCCGCGCCCACGGTAGCCAGCAGCCAGCTGCGCATCGCGGGCGAGGTGCTCAAGCCCGGCGAGACGGCCGACACCTTCGGCCTCGCGCGCGACCTGCAGCAGCCCGTGTACTCGCAGCCCTTCGCCACTGCGGGCGAATCGGCGCCGCTGCTGCAGTTGCAGGTGCCTCTGGCGGCGCAGGGCAAGTTCAGCGGCGTGGTGCTGGGCGAGTATTCGATCGACAGCCTGCTGCGCTACGGCACGCCCACCGAGGTGCTGGCGCGCTACGCCGTCACCCTGCTCGACGGCCACGGGCAGGTGCTCGCGGGCACGCCGCTGGCCACGCGCAACCCCGCGCAGTGGACGCCCTGGCACGCGCGCACCAACGCCTACGAGGTGGCCGTCTCCCCCGTGGGCAACGGCCTTGTGCTGCGCGCGCAGACCTACCGCACCTCGCTGGGCGTGGTGGGCAGCGGGCTGTTCTGGCTGGTGGGCACGCTCTCCGCGATGACGGCCTGGATGCTCATCGCCACCTGGCGGCACACGCGCCGGCGCATGCGCACGCAGGAGGCGCTGATCGCCGAGACCAACTTCCGCCGCGCGATGGAGAACTCCATCCTCACGGGCATGCGTGCGCTCGACATGCAGGGCCGCATCACCTACGTGAACGCCGCGTTCTGCCAGATGACGGGCTGGAGCGAGGCCGAGCTGGTGGGCCAGCTGCCGCCCTACCCCTACTGGCCCGAGACGGACCACGAGTCCCTGCACGCCAAGCTGCGCGAGGAGCTGCTGGGCAAGACCATCCACGGGGGCTTCCAGGTGCGCGTGCGCCGGCGCAGCGGCACGATGTTCGACGCGCGGCTGTACGTCTCGCCGCTGATCGACGCGCACGGCCAGCAGACGGGCTGGATGACCTCGATGACCGACATCACCGAGCCCAACCGCATCCGCGAGCAGCTCTCGGCCTCGCACGAGCGCTTCACCATCGTGCTCGAGGCGCTCGACGCCTCGGTGTCCGTCGCCCCGCTGGGCAGCGAGGAGCTGCTGTTCGCCAACAAGCTGTACCGCCAGTGGTTCGGCTCGCAGACCGCGGGCCACCTGCAGCTCGTGGCCCAGGCCGGCGTGCTGCCCAGCGAGAGCGGCGCCAGCGGCATGGACGACGAGGACGGCCTCATGGGCCTGCCCACGGGCCCCATCACCAGCGCCCGCGCCGAGAACGCCGAGATCTACCTGCCCGACCTGGGCAAATGGCTCGAAGTGCGCTCGCGCTACCTCAACTGGGTGGACGGGCGCCTGGCCCAGATGGTGATCGCCACCGACATCACGCCGCGCCGTCTGGCCGAGGCCCAGGCCGAGCGCCAGGCCGAGCGTGCGCAGTCGGTGAGCCGCCTCATCACCATGGGCGAGATGGCCTCCAGCGTGGCGCACGAGCTCAACCAGCCGCTCACCGCCATCAGCAACTACTGCAGCGGCATGGTCTCGCGCATCGAAAGCGGCCAGATCTCCACGGAAGCCCTGCTGGGCGCGCTGCAGAAAACCGCCCACCAGGCCCAGCGCGCGGGGCAGATCATCCACCGCATCCGCGCCTTCGTGAAAAAGAGCGAGCCCAACCGGCAGCTCTCCGACGTGACCAGCATGGTCAACGAGGCCGTGGAGCTGGCCGACATCGAGCTGCGCCGCCACAACGTGCGCCTCACGCACTACGTGGCCGCGCGCCTGCCGCCCGTGATGGCCGACACCATCCTCATCGAGCAGGTGCTGGTCAACCTCATGAAGAACAGCGCCGAATCCATCCAGCAGGCGCACCGCCCCGTGGCCAACCGCAGCGTGGAGCTGCGCGTGGTGCCCAAGCAGATCGACGACCGCCAGGTGGTCGAGTTCACCGTGCAGGACACGGGCCGGGGCCTGGCGCCCGAGGTGCTGGAGCGCCTGTTCGAGGCGTTCTTCTCCACCAAGAGCGAAGGCATGGGCATCGGCCTGAACCTGTGCCGCAGCATCGTCGAGTCCCACAGCGGCCGGATGCATGCGGAGAACCTCTACAATGGACCGGATGTCACCGGTTGCCGTTTTTCCTTCTGGCTGCCGTTGGCCAGTGAGGCGGATGCTATTAATTCCGCAGCAACGACAAGGATGATTGAATGAGCTTGATCCCGAAAAAAGGCACCGTCTACGTCGTCGATGACGATGAAGCCGTCCGCGATTCCCTGCAGTGGCTGCTGGAAGGCAAGGACTACCGGGTACGCTGCTTTGATTCGGCCGAATCCTTCCTCTCGCGCTACGACCCGCGCGAAGTCGCCTGCCTGATCGTGGACATCCGCATGGGCGGCATGACGGGGCTGGAACTGCAAGACCGTCTGGTCGAGCGCAAGTCGCCCCTGCCCATCGTCTTCATCACCGGCCACGGCGACGTGCCCATGGCCGTGAACACCATGAAGAAGGGCGCGCTGGACTTCATCCAGAAGCCCTTCAACGAGGAAGAGCTGCTCGGCCTCGTCGAGCGCATGCTCGACCACGCGCGCGAGGCCTTCGCAGGCCACCAGCAGGCCGCCAGCCGCGACGCCCTGCTCTCCAAGCTCACGGGCCGCGAGGCGCAGGTGCTCGAACGCATCGTGGCCGGCCGCCTGAACAAGCAGATCGCCGACGACCTGGGCATCAGCATCAAGACCGTGGAGGCGCACCGCGCCAACATCATGGAAAAGCTCAACGCCAACACCGTGGCCGACCTGCTCAAGATCGCGCTGGGCCAGGCGTCCGCCAAGGGCTGATCCGCTTCCGTTTTCATAGCTGCTTGCGCACGCTGGACGGGCGCCAGAGGCCTATTTCACTCCCATTCCCGCCATGACCGCACAATTGATCGACGGCAACGCCCTCTCCCGCCAACTGCGCACCGACGTGGCCCGGCGCGCCGCCCAACTGAAGGCGCGCGGCGTCACGCCCGGCCTGGCCGTCGTGCTGGTGGGCGACAACCCTGCCAGCCAGGTCTACGTGCGCAACAAGGTCAAGGCCTGCGAGGACAGCGGCCTGCACTCCGTGCTCGAGAAGTACGACGCCGGCATGACCGAGGCCGCGCTGCTCGCGCGCGTGGAGGCGCTCAACAACGACCCGGCCATTCACGGCATCTTGGTGCAGCTGCCCCTGCCCGCCCACATCGACGCGCAGAAGGTCATCGAGGCCATATCCCCCGCCAAGGATGTCGATGGTTTTCACATCGCCAGCGCCGGCGCGCTGATGACCGGCATGCCCGGCTTCTGGCCCTGCACGCCCTACGGCTGCATGAAGATGCTCGAATCCATCGGCTACGACCTGCGCGGCAAGCACGCCGTCGTCATCGGCCGCAGCAACATCGTGGGCAAGCCCATGGCGCTGATGCTGCTGCAAAAGGACGCCACCGTCACCATCTGCCACTCGCGCACGCCCGACCTCAAGGCCCAGACGCTGCAGGCCGACGTGATCGTGGCCGCCGTGGGCAAGCGGGGCGTGCTCACCGCCGACATGGTCAAGCCCGGCGCCGTGGTGCTCGACGTGGGCATGAACCGCAACGACGAGGGCAAGCTCTGCGGCGACGTGGATTTCGACGGCGTGAAGGCCGTCGCCAGCCACATCACCCCCGTGCCCGGCGGGGTCGGCCCCATGACCATTACGATGCTGCTGGTCAACACCCTGGAAGCCGCGGAGCGCACCGCGAACGCTTGAACCTCCGCGCGCCAACGCCATCTGATCCGGCATGAGCAATCCTCTTCTCGACTTCAACGACCTGCCCCTGTTCGACCGCATCGCCCCCGCCGATGTGGCCCCGGCGGTGGACACCCTGCTGGAACGGGCCAATGCCGCCCTCGAAACCGTGACGGCCCCCGGCTTCCCCGCCGAGTGGAGCGCGATCGCCAAGGTGCTCGACGTGGCCACCGAGGAGCTGGGCCGCGCCTGGGGCGCCGTGAGCCACCTCAACAGCGTGGCCGACACGCCCGCGCTGCGCGCCGCCTACAACGAGGCGCTGCCGCGCGTCACCGAGTTCTGGACCCGCCTGGGCGCCGACGAGCGCCTGTACGCCAAGTACAAGGCCATCGACCCGGCCACGCTCAACGCCGAGCAGCGCCAGGCCCTGGGCAATGCCATCCGCAACTTCGTGCTCTCGGGCGCCGAGCTGCAGGGCGCGGCCAAGGAGCGCTTCGCCCAGATCCAGGAGCGCCAGGCCGAGCTGAGCCAGAAGTTCAGCGAGAACGCGCTCGACGCGACCGACGCCTTCGCCTATTACGCCACCCCCGCCGAAGTGGATGGCCTGCCCGCCGACGTGCTGCAGGCCACGCGCGCCGCCGCCGAGGCCGAGGGCCAGCCGGGCCACAAGCTCACGCTCAAGATGCCCTGCTACCTGCCCGTGATGCAGTTCGCGCACAGCAGCGCGCTGCGCGAGCGGCTGTACCGCGCCTACGCCACGCGCGCCTCCGACCAGGCCGAGGGCGACGCCCGGCGCTTCGACAACGGCGCGCTCATCCGCGAAATCCTCGCGCTGCGCCAGGAAGAGGCCCTCCTGCTGGGCTACGCCAACTTCGCCGAAGTCTCGGTGGTGCCCAAGATGGCCGAATCGCCCGCGCAGGTCATCGCCTTCCTGCGCGACCTCGCCCGCCGCGCGCGGCCCTACGCCGAGAAGGACGTGGCCGACCTGCGCGCCTACGCGGCCGAACACCTGGGCGTGCAGGACCCGCAGCCCTGGGACTGGCCCTACATCAGCGAAAAGCTCAAGGAAGCGCGCTACGCCTTCAGCGAGCAGGAGGTCAAGCAGTACTTCACCGCGCCCAAGGTGCTCGCGGGCCTGTTCAAGATCATCGAGACGCTGTTCGAGGTCGCCATCCGCCGCGACAGCGCGCCCGTGTGGAACCCGGCCGTGGAGTTCTACCGCATCGAGCGTCATTCGGAGGCAACACGCGACCGCGCGTTGCCGGGCGAGCTCGTGGGCCAGTTCTACCTCGACCAGCCCGCGCGCACCGGCAAGCGCGGCGGCGCCTGGATGGACGACGCGCGCACCCGCTGGCTGCGCCCGGACACGGGCCGCCTGCAGACACCCGTGGCGCACCTGGTGTGCAACTTCGCCGAGGGCACGGGCGGCAAGCCGCCGCTGCTCACGCACGACGACGTGATCACCCTGTTCCACGAATTCGGCCACGGCTTGCACCACATGCTCACCCAGGTGAACGAGCGCGACGTCTCCGGCATCGGCGGCGTGGAATGGGACGCCGTGGAGCTGCCCAGCCAGTTCATGGAGAACTTCTGCTGGGAGTGGGACGTGCTCAAGCACATGACGGCCCACGTGGACACGGGCGAGCCGCTGCCGCGCGCGCTCTACGACAAGATGATCGCGGCCAAGAACTTCCAGGCCGGCATGGGCACGCTGCGCCAGATCGAGTTCGCGCTGTTCGACATGCTGCTGCACGCCGGGCACGACCCCGCACAGGACTTCATGCCGCTGCTGGACCAGGTGCGCAGCGAGGTGTCCGTGCTGCCCCCGCCGCCCTTCAGCCGCACGGCCCACACCTTCAGCCACATTTTCGCGGGCGGCTACGCGGCCGGCTACTACAGCTACAAGTGGGCCGAAGTGCTCTCGGCCGACGCCTACGCCGCCTTCGAGGAAACCACCCTCCCGGACGGCACGCCCGACCCCGCCACCGGCCGCCGCTACCGCGAGGCCATCCTCGAAGCGGGCGGCAGCCGCCCCGCCATGGAATCGTTCAAGGCCTTCCGCGGCCGCGAGCCCAGCCTGGACGCGCTGCTGCGCCACCAGGGCATGGCGGGCTGAACCCCCATTCATACCCCCGACGAAGAGGCCTCCCCATGCGCACCAGCCCCCTCTCTCCCGCCCTGTGGATCGCCGCCGCGCTGCTGGCCGGCACGGCCGCGCAGGCCCAGCAGGTCTACCGCATCGTGGGCCCGGATGGCAAGGTGACCTTCTCGGACCGTGCGCCGGAGAACCCTGGCCAAAAGGCCCAGGCCCTGCGCGAAGGGAGCGGCCCGGCCACGGCCGCCGACGGCAACGCCACGCTGCCCTACGAGCTGCGCCAGGTCGCCACGCGCTTCCCGGTCACGCTCTACACGGGCAGCGACTGCGCGCCCTGCGCCAGCGCGCGCAACCTGCTCACGGGCCGGGGCATCCCGTTCACCGAGCGCACCGTGAACAGCAGCGAGGACATCGAGGCGCTCAAGCGCCTCTCGGGCAATACCAGCCTGCCGTTCGGCACCATCGGCGGCCAGCAGTTGCACGGCTTCTCGGACACGGAGTGGACACAGTACCTCGACGCGGCGGGCTACCCCCAGCAGTCCCAGCTGCCCGCCAGCTACCACCGCCCGGCCGCCACGCCGCTGGTGGCCGCGGTGGAAAAGAAGGCCCCGGCGGCCAGCGATGCGCCCGCACGCCGGGCGGTCCCAGTGCCCGCGCCAGCGCCCGCACCGGCGGCCACGCCAAGCAACCCGGCAGGCATCCAGTTCTGACGGAAGCGAAGCCCTGCCAGCTACCAAAACGGTAGCTGGTAGCGCCCGCCAGACAGGCGCTGGCGGCTAATTTTCCTTAAAACTCCAGCGTGCGCACGCCCTGCGCCGTGCCCAGCAGGCACACGGCGGCCTTCTGGTGCGCGAACACGCCTACGGTGACCACGCCGGGCCACTGGTTCACCTCGGACTCGAACGCCAGCGGGTCGGCGATGGCGAGGCCGCGCACGTCCAGGATGTGCTGGCCGTTGTCGGTCACGAGCGGCTGGCCGTCCTTCAGGCGCAGCGTGGCCTGGCCCCCCTTCGCGGCGAAGCGGCGCGCGATCTGCTGTGCGGCCATGGGGATCACCTCCACGGGCAGCGGAAAGCGGCCCAGCACGTCCACGAGCTTGGACTCGTCGGCGATGCAGACGAAGCGCTGCGCCAGCGCCGCCACGATCTTCTCGCGCGTGAGCGCGGCGCCGCCGCCCTTGACCATGCAGCCGCGCGCGTCGATCTCGTCGGCGCCGTCGATGTAGACCGCCAGCGATTCGACCGCGTTCGCGTCGAACACCGGAATGCCCAGCGCCTGCAGGCGCTGCGTGCTCGCCACGGAGCTGGAGACCGCGCCCTTGATCTGCCCCTTCATGGAGGCCAGCGCGTCGATGAACTTGTTGACCGTGGAGCCCGTGCCCACGCCCACGATTTCGCCAGGCACCACGTAGCGCAATGCGGCCTGGCCCACGAGGGCCTTGAGTTCGTCTTGGGACAGGGAGGGGGAAGCAGGTGTCGTCATGGGAGAAAATCGAAGGGAATTTCCGAATTATCCCCATGTCCCTGATCCCCTACGCCCTCACCCGCCCCTTTCTCTTCGGCATGGACGCCGAATCCGCCCACGAATTCACCATGGACATGCTGGCGCGCGGGCAGCGCACGCCGCTGCAGTGGGCCTGGTGCAGCGAGACCGTGAGCGACCCCACGACCCTGGCGGGCCTGGCCTTCCCCAACCGCGTGGGCCTGGCCGCAGGCCTGGACAAGAACGCGCGCTGCATCGACGCGCTGGGCGCCATGGGCTTCGGCTTCGTCGAGGTGGGCACCGTCACGCCCAAGGGCCAGCCCGGCAACCCCAAGCCGCGCATGTTCCGCATCCCCGAGAAGAACGCGCTCATCAACCGCCTGGGCTTCAACAACGAGGGGCTGGACGCCTTCCTGCGCAACGTGCAGCAGGCGCGGTTCCGCCAGCGGTCCGGCCCGCGCATGCTGCTGGGCCTGAACATCGGCAAGAACGCCGCCACGCCCATCGAGGACGCCACGCGCGACTACCTCGCCTGCCTGGACGGCGTGTACCCCCATGCCGACTACGTGACGGTGAACATCAGCTCGCCCAACACCAAGAACCTGCGCGCCCTGCAAAGCGACGAGGCGCTGGACGCCCTGCTCGCCGCCATTGCCGAACGGCGCGAGCAACTGGCCGCGCAGCAGTCGCGCCGCGTGCCGGTGTTCGTGAAGATCGCGCCCGACCTGGATGAAGCCCAGGTGGCCGTGATCGCCGCCACGCTGCAGCGCCATGGCATGGACGGCGTGATCGCCACCAACACCACCATCGGCCGCGACGCCGTGCAGGGCCTGCGCCATGCCGAGGAAACCGGCGGCCTGAGCGGCGCCCCGGTGTACGAAGCCAGCAACCGCGTGATCGCGCAGCTGCGCGCCGCGCTGGGCAGCGGCTTTCCGATCATCGGCGTGGGCGGCATCCTGAGCGCGCAGGACGCGGTGGACAAGATCCGCGCGGGCGCGGACGTGGTGCAGATCTACACGGGCCTGATCTACCAGGGCCCTGCCCTGGTGGCCCAGGCGGCCCGGGCCATCAAGGCGGCGCGCGCAGCAGGTTAACGGCGCGCGCGCAGCAGCAGCGGCAGCACCACGCCAGCCCAGCGCAGCACGCGGCGCGGGCCGGTGGCCAGCGCGGCCCCCGCGGCGATGGCGAGCGCGCCCGGGTGCTCGCGCGCGAACGCGATGGCCTTGGCGATCCAGGGCGCATCGGCCGGCACGCCTTCCGCGGCGGCGGCCTGCGCCGCCTGCTTGCGGCGTGCCGCGCGCAGCGTGCGCAGGCGCTCGCGCTGCACGGCGATGCGGTCGAGCACGGCCTGCTGTTCCGGGCTGGGCGCGCGATGAGATGGGTTCACAGCCGCTCCTTCACGCCATGCCAATCCTGGGCCAGTTCCTGGCGCGTGAGCGCGAAGGCGCTGCCCACTTGGCGCAGCACCGACAGCAGCGCGGCTAGCGCTGTGCCCCAGGCCGCCAGCCACACGGCGGCCAGCACCCAGGCGACGAGCACGCGCTGCGGCGTGTCCCAGAACTGCACGAGCAGGGCCACCGACAGCAGCAGCAGCGCCACCACGGTGAGCCCGCCCACGGCCAGCGTGAGCAGCAGCGCGTGCAGTAGGTGCCGCCGCTGGTCGCGCCATTCGAGCCGCGCGAGCGCCACGCGGTCGTCGAGGGCGATGGCGCCCTCAATGACCATCGCGCGCCAGCGGGCCGCGAAGGCCTCGAGGCCCAGCAGGGACAGCCAGCGCTTCACGTTCAACGGCGCGCCATCAGAAAGCCCACCAGCGCGCCCACGGCCAGCGCGGCGCCCGCGACGCGCCAGGGCTCGTCGTGCGCGTAGCGGTCGGCTGCAGCGGCGGCTTCCTTGGCCTGGCGGGCGGCCTCCTGCGCGGTGCGCACGGCGGAGTCGCGCACCGAGGTCATGCCGTCGTCCAGGCGCTGGCGCAGCAGCTTGATCTCGGGCACGCCATCCAGATCCTTGTTGGCCAGCAGGCCGCGCAGGTCGCTCACCAGCTTTTCGAGTTCGGTCTGGGTGCTGGCGACGGTGTCAGAAACGGAAGCAGTCATACGAACCTTTCATAGCAGTCAATCCACTGGGCATGCGCGCACGCGGCACGCAAGACAGCATCGGGCCCATCTTATCGGACCCCGCGCCGCCGCCCGTGCTCCAACCCTGCGGCGGCGTCAGTCTTTGGCGCACAGCGCCGCCACTTCCCCGCCCAGCGCCAGCGCGCTCGTGAGGCCCGGCGACTCGATGCCGAACAGGTTGACCAGCCCGCGCACGCCATGCACCGCCTCGCCCTGGACCACGAAGTCGGCCGCCGCCTCGCCCGGCCCGTGGATCTTGGGGCGGATGCCCGCGTAGCCCGGCGCCAGCGCCCCGTCGGCCAGCGCGGGCCAGTAGCGGCGCACCTCGGCATAGAAGCCATCGCCGCGCCGCGGATCGACGACGAGGTCGTCGGGCCCGTCCACCCACTGCACGTCGGGCCCGAACTTGGCCTGCCCGCCCAGGTCGAGCGTGAGGTGCACGCCCAGGCCCGCGGCCTCGGGCACCGGGTAGATGAGCCGCGAGAACGGCGCCCGGCCCGCGAGCGTGAAGTAGCTGCCCTTGGCGTAGTGCGCCTGCGGCACGTGCCGCGCGGCCAGCCCCTCGAAGGCCCGCGCCAGGCCCGGCGCCCACAGGCCGGCGGCGTTCACCACCGTGCGGGCCTGCAGGCGCGTGCCGTCCTGTGCTTCCAAAACAATAGCTCCCGGCGCGCACTGGGCGCGCGCCAGCGGCGAATTGAAGGCCACCATGCCGCCCGCGTGCTCCAGGTCGCCCTGCAGCGCGAGCATGAGGGCGTGGCTGTCCACGATGCCCGTGCTGGGCGAGAGCAGCGCGGCCACGCATTCGAGCGCGGGCTCCAGCGCGCGCGCCGCGTCGCGCTCCAGCCACTGCAAGTCATCCACGCCGTTGGCGCGGGCCTTGTGCTCGATGGCGCGCAGCGCCTCGCGCTGTGCCTCGCTGGTCGCCACGATGAGCTTGCCGCAGCGCCGGTAGGGCACGCCGCGCGCCTCGCAGTAGGCATAGAGCTGCTCCTTGCCCTGCACGCACAGCCGCGCCTTGAGCGAGCCCGCGGGGTAGTAGATGCCCGCGTGGACGACCTCGCTGTTGCGCGAGCTGGTGCCCGTGCCGATGGCGTCCTGCGCCTCCAGCACCATCACCTCGCGGCCCTGCAGCGCGAGCGCGCGCGCCACGGCCAGCCCCACCACGCCCGCGCCGATGACGACGCAATCCACCCGATCGACCGAAGCCGTCATGCCTTCCCTCCTTCGAAACCTTCCAGCACGTTGACCGCGTTGGTGCCCAGCTCGGCCGCCGCGTAGCCGCCTTCGAGCACGAACACCGTGGGCAGGCCCAGCCGCGCCAGGCGCTCGCCCACGCGAAAGAAGTCGCCCGACGCCAGCGCGAAGCGCGAGATCGGGTCGCCCTCGAACGTATCGAGCCCGAGCGAGACGACCAGCGCATCCGCGCGGTACTGCGCGATGCGCGCGCAGGCCTGCTCCAGCGCCGCGAACCATGCGGGCACCGGCGTGCCCGCGGGCAGGGGCAGGTTCAGGTTGCAGCCCGCGCCCGGCCCCACGCCCGTCTCGCCGGCATGGCCCAGGTAGAACGGGTATTCGGTGCGCGGGTCGCCGTGGAGGCTCGCGAACAGCACGTCCGCGCGGTCGTAGAAGATGGCCTGGGTGCCGTTGCCGTGGTGATAGTCCACGTCGAGCACGGCCACGCGCGCCGCGCCCGCGTTGCGCAGGCCCTGCGCGGCCACGGCCGCGTTGTTCAGGAAGCAGTAGCCGCCCATGAAGTCCGGCCCCGCATGGTGCCCGGGCGGGCGCGTGCAGCAGAATGCCGCGCCCAGCCCTTGGGCCACGCGCAGCGCGGCGCTCAGCGCCGCATCGGCCCCGGCCTTGGCGGCAGCCCAGGTGCCGTCGGCGAGCGGCGAGCCGTTGTCCATGGAGTACAGCCCGAGCCGGGCGACGAAGTTATCGGGCTCCACGTCGCTGCGCAGCGTGCGCACGGGCCAGACCGAGGGAAACGGCTGGCGCGCGGCGTTGCCGGCATCGAGCGCGAGCCACTGCGCCCAGGCCGTGCGCAGGAACGCCAGGTAGCGCGGCGCGTGCACCTGCGCCAGCACGGCGGCGCTGTCCTGCTCGGGCGCGAGCAGCGCGTGGCCGCGCTCCTTCAGGGCCGCCTCGACGTAGTCGGCCCGTGCGGGCTTTTCAAAACAGGGAACGCGCTCGCCGCGGTAGAACTCATGGACCGGCGCATGGCCATGGTGCAGCGGGTTGTGGAAGGTGAGCATGCCCCGCATTGTGGCAGCCGCCAGCCAAGAAAAAACCCTTGCACGCCGGGAGCCTGCAAGGGTTTGGTTGGTGGGTGATACATGGATCGAACATGTGACCCCTGCCGTGTGAAGGCAGTGCTCTACCGCTGAGCTAATCACCCAAAACGGCCTTTGCAGGCCGCTTTGAAAACTGGTGGGTGATACATGGATCGAACATGTGACCCCTGCCGTGTGAAGGCAGTGCTCTACCGCTGAGCTAATCACCCATTGCCGAAAACGCTCTGTTTGCGACAGCCTTCTATTATGGCACAGCTTTTTCAGCGCTCTCGAAAGTTCGCCAAATTGTTTTGCCGCCGCTGGCCTTGTCGATCTGCGCGAGCACCTCTTCATGGGCGGCCAGCTCCTGTTCGCTGGCGCGCAGCACGGGCAGCGCGAAGCCGCGCAGGTCGATCTGCGCGGACTGGTCACCCGAGGCGCCGTCCTGCGCCTCGTCCATGATGAGCAGCGCATCCTGGCCGCGCGTGAGGTTGATGTAGACGTCGGCCAGCAGCTCCGCGTCGAGCAAGGCGCCGTGCAGCGTGCGGCCCGAGTTGTCCACGCCCAGGCGGTCGCACAGCGCGTCGAGCGAGTTGCGCTTGCCCGGGAACATCTCCTTGGCCATGGCCAGGGTGTCGATCACGTTCTCCACGTAGGTGGCGAACGGCGGGCGGCCGAGCAGCTCCAGCTCCTTGTTGAAGAAGCCCACGTCGAACGCGGCGTTGTGGATGATGATCTCGGCGCCCTGCATGAAGGCGATGACCTCGTCGGCCACCTCGGCGAACCTGGGTTTGTCGCTCAGGAACGCGGTGGTCAGGCCGTGCACGCGCAGCGCATCCTCGTGGCTGTCGCGCTCGGGGTTGATGTACAGGTGCAGGTTGTTGCCCGTGAGCTTGCGGTTCACCAGCTCCACGCAGCCGATCTCGATGATGCGGTCGCCGTTCTCGGGCGACAGGCCCGTGGTTTCCGTGTCGAAGACGACTTGGCGCGACATCAGTGGTTTTCCTTGGCGTGGTTGATGGAGTACTTGGGAATCTCCACCGTGATGTCCTTCTGCGCCAGGATGGCCTGGCACGACAGGCGCGACTGCGGCGTGAGGCCCCAGGCGCGGTCGAGCAGGTCTTCCTCTTCCTCCTCGGCCTCGTTGAGCGACGCGCCGCCTTCGCGCACGATGACGTGGCAGGTGGTGCAGGCGCAGCTCATGTCGCAGGCGTGCTCGATGTTGATCTTGTTTTCGAGCAGCGCCTCGCAGATGGAGGTGCCCGCGGGGGCCGTGATTTCGGCGCCCTCGGGGCAGTACTCGGCGTGGGGCAGGATCTTGATGACGGGCATGGTGGGGCGTCGTTCTTCTCAGAGGGTTTGCACGTTCTTGCCCGCGAGCGCCGCGCGGATGCCGCGGTTCATGCGCCGGGCGGCGAAAGGCTCGGTGCCCTTGGCGAGCGCCTCGGTGGCGGCCTCGATCGTGGCGGCGTCCTGCGCATCCTTGGCGTCGCGCAGCCGGGCCATGAGGGCGTCGATGGCGGCGCGCTCATTGGCGTCGAGCAGGTCGCCATCGGCGTCGAGCGCGCTTTGCGTGGCGAGCAGCATGCGGTCGGCGTCCACGCGCGCCTCGACCACGGCGCGGGCATGCATGTCCTCCTGCGCGGTGGCGAAGCCTTCCTGCAGCATGCGGGCGATCTGCTCATCCGAGAGGCCGTAGGACGGTTTCACGTCGATGCGGGCCTGCACGCCGCTGGTCTGCTCCTGCGCGCTCACGGAGAGCAGCCCGTCCGCATCCACGGTGAAGGTGACGCGGATGCGCGCCGCGCCCGCCGCCATGGGCGGGATGCCGCGCAGCTCGAAGCGCGCCAGGCTGCGGCAGTCGGCCACGAGGTCGCGCTCGCCCTGCACCACGTGCAGGGCCAGGGCGGTCTGGCCGTCCTGGTAGGTGGTGAAGTCCTGCGCGCGGGCGGTGGGAATGGTTTCGTTGCGCGTGACGATGCGCTCGACCAGGCCGCCCATGGTCTCGATGCCGAGCGAGAGCGGGATCACGTCGAGCAGCAGCAGGTCGCCCGCCGCGTTATTGCCCGCGAGCTGGTTGGCCTGGATGGCCGCGCCCAGGGCCACGACCTCGTCGGGGTTGAGGTTGGTGAGCGGCGTGCGGCCGAAGAACTCGCCCACGGCGCGCTGCACCTGGGGCATGCGCGTGGAGCCGCCGACCATGACCACGCCCTGCACTTCGTCTTTGCCGAGCTGGGCGTCGCGCAGCGCGCGGCGCACGGCGGCGAGCGAGCGCTGGGTGAGCGCGGCGGTGGCGGCCTCGAAATCGGCGCGCGCCACGTCGCACTGCACCGTGGTGACCGCCAGGCGCGCGCTGAATGCCGCGGTGCCGGAGGCGGTCAGCGCCTCCTTGCAGGCCCGCGCCGCCATGCGCACGGCGGCCTTGTCGGCCGGGGTGTCGGCCACGAGGCCGAGCCGGTCCAGCACCCAGGCGGCGAGCGCGGCGTCGTAGTCGTCGCCGCCCAGGGCCGAGTCGCCGCCCGTGGCGATGACCTCGAACACACCCTGCGTGAGCCGCAGGATGGAGATGTCGAACGTGCCGCCGCCCAGGTCGTAGACGGCGTAGATGCCTTCGCTGGCGTTGTCCAGGCCGTAGGCAATGGCGGCGGCCGTGGGCTCGTTGATGAGGCGCAGCAGCTTCAGGCCCGCGAGCTGGGCCGCGTCCTTGGTGGCCTGGCGCTGGGCGTCGTCGAAGTACGCGGGCACGGTGATGACGGCGCCGTACAGGTCGTCGTTGAAGGTGTCCTCGGCGCGGTGGCGCAGGGTGGCGAGGATTTCGGCGCTCACCTCCACGGGCGACTTGGCGCCGTCCGCCGTGGCGATGCGCACCATGCCGCCCTGCCCTTGCAGCGCGTAGGGCAGCCTGGCGGCGTCGGCCACGTCGGCCAGCCCCCGGCCCATGAGGCGCTTGGCGGAGGCGATGGTGTTGCGCGCGTCCTGCGCCTGGTGGGCCACGGCGTCGTGGCCGATCTGGCGGCCGCCGCCTTCGAGGTAGCGCACGACGGAGGGCAGCAGCACGCGCCCTTGATCGTCGGGCAGGCATTCGGCCACGCCGTTGCGCACGGCGGCGACGAGGGAGTGCGTGGTGCCCAGGTCGATGCCCACCGCGATGCGCCGCTGGTGCGGGTCGGGCGACTGGCCGGGTTCGGAGATCTGCAAAAGCGCCATGGGGAATTCGGTGGTCGGTGAAAGCGTGGGAGCAACCCGCTATTGTCCCAGCAGCTCCCGGCGCCGGTCGATGTCCTGCGCAAATCGCGCAACGAACATGAGGGCTCTGACCTGCTGCGCGGCCTGCGGGTAGTCGCCCTTCTCGTCGATGAGCCAGTCGAGCGCCGACAGCGCGCGGGCGCGGGCGGCGTCCACCTCGGCCTGCAGGGCGTCGATGGCGCTTGCCGTGGCCGCGTCGTCCAGCGCCTCGCGCCACTCCATCTGCTGCATGAGGAAGGCGGGCGGCATGGCGGTGTTGTCCTCGGCGCGGATGGGCGCGCCGTGGAGCTCGCACAGGTAGGCGGCGCGCCGCTGCGGGTCCTTGAGGCGCTGGTAGGCCTCATTGATGCGCACCGACCACTGCATGGCCACGCGCTGCGCGGCGGGCCCCTGGGCGGCGAAGCGGTCGGGGTGGGCCTCGCGCTGCAGCTCTTTCCAGCGCGCGTCGATCTGTGCGCGCTCCTGCGCGAAGCGGCGCGGCAGGCCGAAGAGCTCGAAGTCGTCGGATTGGAGGTTCATGAAAATGATAGCTGCTTGCGCTTTCTACAAGCCAGTTTCAATATGAAAAGTACCTGAAAACAAGAACTGTCGCGCGCAAGCAGCTCTCATTTTTGCATTGGCGGAGCCCGCAGAAAAAAACCGCCGGCAAGGGCGGTTGGGCGGCAACGCACGGCGTTCGATCAGACGCGGAAGCTCTCCCCGCAGCCGCAGCGGTCGCGCTCGTTGGGGTTGTTGAACCTGAAGCCCTCGTTCAGCCCTTCGCGCACGAAGTCGAGCTCGGTGCCGTCGATGTAGGCCAGGCTCTTGGGGTCGATGAGCACCTTCACGCCGTGGTTCTCGAACACGATGTCCTCGGGCGCGGCGTCGTCCACGTACTCCAGCTTGTAGGCCAGGCCCGAGCAGCCCGTGGTCTTGACCCCCAGGCGCACGCCCAGGCCCTTGCCGCGCCGCGCGAGGTAGCGGGTCACGTGGCGGGCGGCGGCTTCGGTCAGCGTAATGGCCATGGTGCGTTTTCGCTTCAGGCGGCGGCCACGGCGGCTGCGCCGTGCTTGGCCTTGTAGTCGCTCACGGCGGCCTTGATGGCGTCCTCGGCCAGGATGGAGCAGTGCACCTTCACGGGCGGCAGGGCCAGTTCCTCGGCGATGGCGCTGTTCTTGATCTGCGCGGCCTCGTCCAGCGTCTTGCCCTTGACCCACTCGGTCACGAGCGAGCTCGACGCGATGGCCGAGCCGCAGCCGTAGGTCTTGAAGCGCGCGTCCTCGATCACGCCGGTGTCGGGGTTCACCTTGATCTGCAGCTTCATCACGTCGCCGCAGGCGGGCGCGCCCACCATGCCGGTGCCGACGGTTTCGTCGCCCTTGTCGAAGGAGCCGACGTTGCGGGGGTTTTCGTAGTGGTCAACGACTTTGTCTGAATAGGCCATGATTTTTTCCTCCTTGGCTGAACGGGGCGGCGCTCAGTGCGCGGCCCATTGGATGGTGCTCAGGTCCACACCGTCCTTGTACATCTCCCACAGCGGGCTCAGCTCGCGCAGCTTGGCGACGTTGTGCCGGATGGTGGAGATGGCGTAGTCGATCTCTTCCTCGGTCGTGAAGCGGCCGATGGTCATGCGCAGGCTGCTGTGCGCCAGTTCGTCGCTGCGGCCCAGCGCGCGCAGCACGTAGCTGGGCTCCAGGCTGGCCGAGGTGCAGGCCGAGCCGCTGGAGACGGCCAGGCCCTTGATGCCCATGATCAGCGATTCGCCCTCGACGAAGTTGAAGCTCATGTTCAGGTTCTGCGGCACGCGGTGTTCCATGCTGCCGTTGATGAACACCTGCTCGATGTCCTTCAGGCCGTCGAGCAGGCGCTGCTGCAGCGCGCGGGCCTTGGCGTTCACCTCGCCCATTTCGAGCTTGATGAGGCGGAAGGCCTCGCCCATGCCCACGATCTGGTGCGTGGGCAGCGTGCCCGAGCGCATGCCGCGCTCGTGGCCGCCGCCGTGGATCTGCGCCTCCAGGCGCACGCGCGGCTTGCGGCGCACGTACAGCGCGCCCACGCCCTTGGGGCCGTAGGTCTTGTGCGCGGTCATGCTCATGAGGTCGACGGGCAGCGTGGCCATGTCGATCTCCACGCGGCCCGTGGCCTGCGCGGCATCGACGTGCAGCAGGATGCCCTTCTCGCGGCAGATCGCGCCGATGGCGGGGATGTCCTGGATCACGCCGATCTCGTTGTTCACGAACAGCACGCTGACCAGGATGGTGTCGGGGCGCAGGGCTGCCTTGAAGGCGTCGAGGTCGAGCAGGCCGTCTTCCTTCACGTCCATGTAGGTCACCTCGAAGCCCTGGCGCTCCAGCTCGCGCATGGTGTCCAGCACGGCCTTGTGCTCGGTCTTGAGCGTGATGAGGTGCTTGCCCTTGCCCTGGTAGAAGTGGGCCGCACCCTTGAGCGCGAGGTTGATGGACTCGGTGGCGCCGCTGGTCCAGACGATCTCGCGCGGGTCGGCGCCGATCAGGTCGGCCACGTGGCCGCGCGCCTTCTCGATGGCCTCCTCGGCCTCCCAGCCCCAGGCGTGGCTGCGCGAGGCGGCGTTGCCGAAGTGCTCGCGCAGCCAGGGGATCATGGCGTCGACGACGCGCGGGTCCACGGGGGTCGTGGCACCGTAGTCGAGGTAGATGGGGAAGTGTGGGGTCATGTCCATGACGGGCTCTTTTGTTCTATTCAGCGGACGCGAAAGTGGCGCGGGCGGCACAGGCCGCGCGGCTCACGACTTGGCGAAGGCATTGCCCAGGGCGAACACCGAGTTGGGCGCGTTCACGCGGATCGGCTTGACCACGGGCGTGGTGGAGATGGCGCGGCGCACCACGGGCTTGTCCTCGATCTGCATGCCCTTGGCGAGCTGGTCGTCCACGAGCTTTTGCAGCGTGACGGAGTCGAGGAATTCCACCATGCGCTGGTTCAGCGCGGTCCACAGCTCGTGCGTCATGCAGCGGCCGGCCTCGCCCAGGCAGTTTTCCTTGCCGCCGCACTGGGTGGCGTCGATGGGCTCGTCCACCGAGACGATGATGTCGGCCACGGTGATCTCGGCCGCCTTGCGGGCCAGCGTGTAGCCGCCGCCCGGGCCGCGCGTGGACTCCACCAGCTCGTGGCGGCGCAGCTTGCCGAAGAGCTGCTCCAGGTACGACAGCGAAATCTGCTGGCGCTGGCTGATGGCCGCCAGGGTGACGGGGCCGTTGTTCTGGCGCAGGGCCAGGTCGATCATGGCGGTGACCGCAAAACGGCCTTTGGTTGTGAGACGCATCGCAAGCTCCTTCGTAGGTCAGGCTTGTTCGTTGTGGGAATTGCCGCTGCGGCCGCGTGGGGAACCGGGAATGGCCCCCCGCGATGGCAGTGCGCACGGCACCGTCTCCGCCCCTTGCTCCGGCCTGCTGCGGGTGTCAGGCGCGGATCCCTTCTTCATCGGGCTGTTTTGTTGAGTGTTTCGCGCAAGTATAGCACAAATCCCTATCGTTTTTGTCGGGTAAATCCGTTGCGCGCCGTACCCTACATGGCAGAAGGGTCTGAGCCATGCGCACCGAAGGCCTGATCCTTGAGCCGCGCCAGTTGGTCGCGCACGCGCGCGGCCTGCTCGAACTCGAGGTTGCGCGCGTGCTCCAGCATCTGCTTCTCCAGGCGCTTGATTTCACGGGCGATGTCCTTTTCCGACATGTCCTCCACCCGCGCGCGCTGCAGCGCCTCCTGGGCCAGGCGCTCGGCGTCCTTGCCCGCTTTTTCGCTGTACACGCCATCAATCAGGTCTTTCACCTGCTTGACAATCGCGCGCGGCTGGATTCCGTGCGCTTCGTTGTGCGCGATCTGCTTGGCGCGGCGGCGCTCCGTCTCGCCGATGGCCTTCTTCATCGACTCGGTGATGCGGTCGGCGTAGAGGATGGCCTTGCCGTTGAGGTTGCGCGCCGCGCGGCCGATGGTCTGGATCAGGCTGCGCTCGGCGCGCAGGAAGCCCTCCTTGTCGGCGTCGAGGATGGCCACGAGCGACACCTCGGGAATGTCCAGGCCTTCCCGCAGCAGGTTGATGCCCACGAGCACGTCGAACTGCCCCAGGCGCAGGTCACGGATGATCTCCACGCGCTCCACGGTGTCCACGTCGGAGTGCAGGTAGCGCACCTTCACGCCGTTGTCGGTCAGGTAGTCGGTGAGCTGCTCGGCCATGCGCTTGGTGAGCGTGGTGATGAGCACGCGCTCGTGCTTGTCCACGCGGATGCGGATCTCCTGCAGCACGTCGTCCACCTGGTGGGTCGCGGGGCGCACCTCCACCTCGGGGTCCACCAGGCCCGTGGGGCGCACCACCTGGTCCACCACCTGGCCGGCGTGCTGCTTCTCGTAGTCCGCCGGCGTGGCCGAGACGAAGATCACCTGGCGCATGCGCTGCTCGAACTCCTCGAACTTGAGCGGCCGGTTGTCCAGCGCCGAGGGCAGGCGAAAGCCGTACTCGACCAGCGTGGTCTTGCGCGAGCGGTCGCCGCTGTACATGGCGTTGAGCTGGCCGATCATCTGGTGGCTCTCGTCCAGGAACATGAGCGCGTCGCGGGGCAGGTAGTCGGTCAGCGTGCTCGGCGGCTCGCCCGGCGCGGCGCCCGAGAGGTGGCGCGTGTAGTTCTCGATGCCCTTGCAGTGCCCTACTTCGCTGAGCATTTCCAGATCGAAGCGCGTGCGCTGCTCCAGGCGCTGGGCCTCGACGAGCTTGCCGTCCTCCAGCAACTGCTTGAGGCGCTCGGCCAGTTCGATCTTGATGGTCTCGACGGCGGCCAGCACCTTGTCGCGCGGCGTCACGTAGTGGCTGCTCGGGTAGACCGTGAAGCGCGGGATCTTCTGCTGGATGCGCCCCGTGAGCGGGTCGAACAGCTGCAGACTGTCCACCTCGTCGTCGAACAGCTCGATGCGGATGGCCAGCTCCGAATGCTCGGCGGGAAACACGTCGATGGTGTCGCCGCGCACGCGGAACTTGCCCCGGCTGAAGTCCTGCTCGTTGCGCTGGTACTGCATGCGGATGAGCTGCGCGATCACGTCGCGCTGGTTCATGCGGTCGCCTTTTCTCAGCGTCATCACCATGCGGTGGTAGCTCTCGGGCTCGCCGATGCCGTAGATGGCCGAGACGGTGGCGACGATGACCACGTCGCGCCGCTCCATGAGGCTCTTGGTGCAGGACAGGCGCATCTGCTCGATGTGCTCGTTGATCGCGCTGTCCTTCTCGATGAACAGGTCGCGCTGCGGCACGTAGGCCTCGGGCTGGTAGTAGTCGTAGTAGCTCACGAAGTACTCCACGGCGTTCTTCGGGAAGAACTCGCGGAACTCGCTGTAGAGCTGCGCGGCCAGCGTCTTGTTGGGCGCGAAGACGATGGCCGGGCGGCCCAGTTGCGCGATCACGTTGGCCATGGTGAAGGTCTTGCCCGAGCCGGTCACGCCCAGCAGGGTCTGGAACGCCTCGCCATCGTTCACGCCCTCCACCAGCTTGGCGATCGCCTCGGGCTGGTCGCCGCCGGGAGGATATGGCTGGAAGAGCTGGAACGGCGAATCGGGGAACGCGACGAACTGGCCTTCGGGAGTGGTTTCTTGCATGGGCATGTGCACGGCTTTGGGGCGTGGGCCGTTAGACTTGGGGTTTAACCCTAAGCCTACCTGTTTTTCCATCCACCCAAGGATTTTCCATGTCTCTGTTTTCCGCCGTCGAAATGGCCCCCCGCGACCCCATCCTGGGGCTGAACGAGCAATTCGCTGCCGACACCAACCCTGCCAAGGTCAACCTGGGCGTGGGCGTGTATTTCGACGACAACGGCAAGCTGCCCCTGCTGCAATGCGTGCAAGCTGCCGAGAAAGCCATGATGGAAAAGCCCGCCGCGCGCGGCTACCTGCCCATCGACGGGATCGCGGCCTATGACAACGCGGTCAAGGGCCTGGTGTTCGGTGTGGATTCCGAGCCCGTGCAATCGGGCCGCGTGGCCACGGTGCAGGCCCTGGGCGGCACGGGCGGCCTGAAGATCGGCGCGGACTTCCTGAAGCGCCTGAGCCCCGAGGCCAAGGTGCTGATTTCCGACCCGAGCTGGGAAAACCACCGCGCCCTGTTCACCAACGCGGGCTTCACAGTCGAGACCTACGCCTACTACGACGCGGCCAAGCGCGGCGTGAACTTCGAGGGCATGCTCGCGAGCCTGAACGCCGCCGCGCCCGGCACCATCGTCGTGCTGCACGCCTGCTGCCACAACCCCACGGGCTACGACATCACGCCCAGCGAGTGGGACCAGGTGATCGCCGCCGTCAAGGCCAAGGGCCTGACGCCCTTCCTCGACATGGCCTACCAGGGCTTCGGCAACGGCATCGCCGAGGACGGCGCCGTGATCGGCAAGTTCGTGGCCGCGGGCCTCACATTCTTCGTGTCCACCTCGTTCTCCAAGAGCTTCAGCCTGTACGGCGAGCGCGTGGGCGCCCTGTCGGTGCTGTGCGAGAACAAGGAAGAGGCCGGCCGCGTACTGAGCCAGCTCAAGATCATGATCCGCACCAACTACAGCAACCCACCCACCCACGGCGGCGCCGTGGTGGCCGCCGTGCTGAACAACCCCGAGCTGCGCGCCCTGTGGGAAAAGGAACTGGGCGAGATGCGCGTGCGCATCAAGGCCATGCGCCAGAAACTCGTGGACGGCCTGAAGGCCGCGGGCGTAAAGCAGGACATGTCCTTCATCACCCAGCAAATCGGCATGTTCAGCTACTCGGGTCTGTCCAAGGACCAGATGGTGCGCCTGCGCAACGAGTTCGGCGTGTACGGCACCGACACGGGCCGCATGTGCGTGGCCGCGCTCAACAGCAAGAACATCGACTACGTCTGCCAGTCGATTGCCAAGGTCGTCTGACGGCGGCGCGGCGCTGCGGCGCCGCTTCGTGAACGAAGCGCTCCAGAACCCGTACAACGCGGCCCTTCTGGAGCGCTTGCCGCTTCTGGGCCTGCCCGATGCGTGGCTGGTGGCGGGCTGCCTGTTCCAGACCGTGTGGAACCTGCGCTCGGGCTTCGCGCCCACGGCGCACATCAAGGACTACGACCTGTTCTACTTCGATGCGTCGGACCTGTCCGCCGGCGCCGAGCAGGCCGTGCAGGCCCGCGCCGCGGCCCTGTTCGCCGACCTGCCGATCACCGTCGAGGCCAAGAACCAGGCGCGCGTGCACCTCTGGTACGAGCAATGGTTCGGCTACCCGTACACGCCCTTGCACTCCGCGCGCCACGGCATCGAGCGCTTCCTGATCCCGGGCACCTGCGTGGGCCTGCAGCCCGGCGGCCCGCCTACACTCTACGCCCCCTATGGGCTGGACGAACTCTACGCGGGCCTGCTGCGGCCCAACCCCCAATGCCCGCACCTGCCGCTGTTCCAGGCCAAGGCCCGCAGCTACCGCGAGCGCTGGGGCTGGCTGGAGATCCGGTAGACCATGAACGTTTTTATCCACTAGCCCTTGCTGGGCAAGCGCGAGCAGCTATCGTTTTGATATCTTCCCTGCAGCATCGGCATGCACGGCGCCGGCTTCAGCGGCGCCCGCCGCCGCAGGCAGGTCTTGTATAACGCGGGCCATGACCTCCTCCCCGCCCCAGCCGCTGCGCGGCATCCGCGTCCTGAGCCTCGCCCTGAACCTGCCCGGCCCCGCCGCCCTGTTGCGCTGCATGCGCATGGGCGCCGAATGCACCAAGCTCGAACCCCCGCCCGCCCCAGGCCACCCCAGCGCCGACCCGATGGGCATCTACAGCCCCGCAGCCTATGCGGCGCTGCACCAGGGCGTGCGGACAGCGCACGCGAACCTCAAGACGGCCGAAGGGCAGGCCGTGCTGCACGCGGAACTGGCGCGCACGGACGTGCTCATCACCTCGTTCCGCCCCTCGGCGCTCGAAAAGCTCGGCCTGGGCTGGAAGGCGCTGCAGGCACGCTACCCGCGCCTGTCGCTGGTGCGCATCGTGGGCGCGGCGGGCCCCCGGGCCGAGGAGCCGGGGCACGACCTCACCTACCTGGCCGAAGCGGGCCTGGTCACCGGCACGGCCCTGCCCTCCACGCTCTACGCCGACATGGGCGGCGCGCTGATGGCCAGCGAAGCCGTGCTGCAGGCCCTGCTGGCGCGCGCCCGGGACGGGCGCGGCGTGTGCATCGAAACCGCGCTGGCCAATGCCGCCGCCTGGCTGGCCCAGCCGCGCGGCTGGGGCCTCACCACGCCCGAAGGCGACGTGGGCGGCGCCCACGCGGGCTACCGGGTCTACCCCTGCGCCGACGGCCGCGTGGCCGTGGCGGCGCTCGAACCCCACTTCGCCACGCGCCTGTGCACCGCGGCCGGGCTGCCCGAACCCAGCGACCCGCGCGCACCGGCCACGCATGCGGCCATCGCGGCCTTTCTCGCGGGCCGGACGCGCGCGCAGCTCGACGCCCTGGCGCAGGCCCAGGACATCCCGCTGCACACGCTCGCGTAGCCCCCGGGCACGGTTTAGGCTCGGCGCGGCATCGCGAGGATGGCCGCGCCCAGCAGCAGCGCCCCCGCCCATTGGCCGGGCCGCAGCACCTCGCCCAGCCACCAGGCCGCCAGCAGCGCCGCCACGAGCGGCTCCACGAGGATGCCCACGCCCGCCGCCGTGGGCGGCAGGCGGCGCGCGCCCCACGCAAAGGCCAGGTAGGCGATGGCCGTGGTCACCACGCCCGTATAGCCCGCCCCCCACCACTGCGCCGCGCCCACGGGCCAGGTCAGCCCCTGCCACAGGGCCACGGCCGCTGCGCACCCCGTGGCCACAGCCATGCCCCAGGCCGAGGCCTGCACGGGCGATACCGCGCGCGGCATGCGCGCGTTGCCCAGCACCACCAGCGCATGCATGGCGGCCGAGCCCAGCGACCAGGCCACACCCGTCCACTGCCGCCCGGTGATCGCGCCCACGCCGTCGGGGGCCACCACGAGCGCCGTGCCCGCCAGTGCGCACGCCAGGCACGCCAGCAGGCGCGGCCCCGGGCGCTCGTAGCCGCGCAGCGCGGACACGGCCGCCACGCCCAGCGGCGCGCAGCAGGTGGCGATCACCGTGGGCAGCGCCGCCCCCAGGTAGCCCATGGCCGCGAACCAGCAGCCCACGTTGAGCGCCGTGGCCACTCCCGTGGCCAGCACCAGCCGCCGCACGTGCCAGGGCAGTTGGCGCCAGCGCACCGCCGCGGGCACGCGCCAGGCATGCCACGCGGCCCAGGCCAGCAGCAGCGGCAGGCCCAGGGCGAAGCGCGCGAGGGTCAGGCTCGCGGGGGCGATGCCCCCGGCCATCAATTGCTGGGCCACCAGGGCGCCGCCGCCCCACAGCGCACCCGCCGTCACCACACCGCCCCATGCGAGGGCGGTCTCTGAAAATTGCATGGAATCTCTCCCGTTCGGCGCGCCAAGATGGGAAGCGGCGCACCCATGACCGATCCGCGCGCGCCAGGGCGGCGCGCGCTCTGAAAGCGCGGCGGCCTCCAGGCCGCGCAGGGTCAGCGCAGGGACGGGGGAGAGAGAAACAGGTGCATGGGATGGATGGTGCGGCCCCGGGGCACCCGGGGCCAGCGCCCATCATCCCACATTCGCCGGCCGTCACGCCCCGTCTGGCGGGGTCCCATGGGGTTCATGCCGGGCGCCGTCCACCAGCAGGCGAAGGGCGCGCTCGAACACGGCGTCCGCATCGGCACCCACCGTCGCCGCCCAGCCCGCGGCCAGCAGCGGGTACTGCGCCGCATCCGGCCCCGCGGCCCTGGCGGAGGGCGGCGCGTCCGGCTGCTGGGCCGACTGCTCCTCGAGCACCCAGCCGACGACGAAGCGCCCTACCGACATCATCAGCAGCGTGGCAGCACCCGGCGTGAACCCGGCCGCGCACAGCAGGCGCAGCCGGGCCTCGATCGACCCGCGCTGCGCTTCGCCCGGCCGCGTGCCCGCGTGCAGCCGCGCGCCGTCGCGGTAGGCCAGCAGCGCGCGGCGGAAGCTGCGGCCGTCGGCCATCAGCCAGTCCTGCCAGCACGCGTGCTGCTCCGGGGCGAACCGGGCACGGCTTTCGAGCATGACGGCCGCGGACATGGCGTCCAGCAGCGCCGCCTTGCTCTTGAAGTGCCAGTACAGCGTGGGCGACTGCACGCCCAGCCGGTCGGCCAGCTTGCGGGTGCTTAAAGCGTCGATGCCGACCTCGTTCAGCAGGTCCAGGGCAGCGCGCAGGACATCGTCGCGGTGGAGTCGGGAGCGGTCGGTCGAAGTCATACTCTATCAATGATAGGGAAATTCATGCACAATGCACCCTATCAATGATAGAGAGAAAATGATGAACCGAGCCATGACCGTCATCCTGATGACGCTGTTGCTGGACGCCGTGGGCATGAGCCTGGTGTTTCCCATCCTGCCTGGGCTGCTGCGCGAGCTGGGCGGCGCCAGCGCCACCGCCCACCACTACGGCGCGCTGCTGGCCGTCTACGCGGCCATGCAGTTCTTGTTCTCGCCGGTGCTGGGCGCCTTGAGCGACTGCTTCGGCCGCCGGCCGGTGCTGCTGGCCTCGCTGGCCGGCGCGGCGGCCGACTATGTGCTGATGGCCCTGGCGCCGAACCTCGCGTGGCTGTACGCCGGCCGCGTGCTGTCCGGCATCACCGGCGCCAGCGCGGCGGTCGGCACGGCCTACATCACCGACGTGACCGCCGAGCCGGACCGCGCCAGGCGCTACGGCCAGATGGGCGCGGCGATGGGCTTGGGCTTCGTCGTGGGGCCGCTGCTGGGCGGCGCCCTGGGCGAGTGGTCGCTGCGCGCGCCCTTCCTTGCGGCCGCCGCCATGAATGCGCTGAACCTGCTGATGGCCTGGCGCGTGCTGCCCGAGTCCAACCAGCAGCGCACGGCGCGGCTGGAGGCCGGCAAGCTCAACGCCTTCTCGGCGCTGCACCGCCTGCGGGGCAGGCCGCCGCTGCGGCCGCTGGTGGGCGTCTTCGCCGTGGTCGTCCTGGTGTCGCAGGTGCCGGGCACGCTGTGGATCCTCTACGGCCAGGACCGCTACGGCTGGAGCGCCTGGGTGGCGGGCCTGTCGCTGGCCTGCTACGGCGGCCTGCACGCGGTCTCGCAGGCTTTCGTCACCGGGCCGCTGGTAACCCGGCTCGGCGAGCGGCGCGCGCTGCTCGCTGGCATGGCGGCGGACGGACTGGGCTTCGCGCTGATCGGCCTGGCCACGGCGGGGTGGATGCCGTTCGCGCTGCTGCCCTTGTTCGCCGCCGGCGGCCTGGCCTTGCCAGCGCTCCAGGCCATGCTGGCGCGCCAGGTGGACGAGCAGCGCCAGGGGGAATTGCAAGGCACGCTGGCCAGCCTCAACAGCCTGATCGGCATCGGCGGGCCGCTGGCCGCCACGGCGGCCTTTGCGGCGACGCAGCGGTCCTGGCCCGGCGGCGTCTGGATCGTTGCGGCCCTGCTCTACCTGCTTGCGCTGCCGATGCTCTTCAGCCGGCGGGCGCGCGCAACCTAGGGCATCACCATCACATGTGGTCGATCATGACCTGCCCGAAGCCCGAGCAGCTCACCTGGGTGGCGCCGTCCATCAGCCGCGCGAAGTCGTAGGTGACCTTCTTGCCCAGGATGGACTTTTCCATGGCGCTGATGATGAGGTCCGCCGCCTCGGCCCAGCCCATGTGGCGCAGCATCATCTCGGCCGAGAGGATCTCGGAGCCCGGGTTCACGTAGTCCTTGCCCGCATACTTGGGCGCCGTGCCGTGCGTGGCCTCGAACATGGCCACGGAGTCGGACAGGTTGGCCCCGGGCGCGATGCCGATGCCGCCCACCTGCGCGGCCAGCGCGTCGGAGATGTAGTCGCCGTTGAGGTTGAGCGTGGCGATCACGCTGTACTCGGCCGGGCGCAGCAGGATCTGCTGCAGGAAGGCGTCGGCGATGCTGTCCTTGATGGTGATTTCCCGGCCCGTGCGCGGGTTCTTGAGGCGCATCCACGGGCCACCGTCGATCAGCGTGGCGCCGAACTCCTGGGCTGCGAGCTCGTAGCCCCAGTCACGGAAGGCGCCTTCCGTGAACTTCATGATGTTGCCCTTGTGCACCAGGGTCACGCTGGGCTTGTCGTTGTCGATCGCGTATTGGATGGCCTTGCGCACCAGGCGCTGCGTGCCCTCGCGCGACACGGGCTTGACGCCGATGCCCGAGGTCTCGGGGAAGCGGATCTTCTTCACGCCGAACTCGGTTTGCAGGAACTGGATGAGTTTCTTCGCCTTGTCGGACTGGGCTTCGAACTCGATGCCCGCGTAGATGTCCTCCGAGTTCTCGCGGAAGATCACCATGTCGATCTTCTCGGGCGAGCGCACAGGCGAGGGAACGCCCTTGAAGTAGCGCACGGGGCGCAGGCACACGTACAGGTCGAGCTCCTGGCGCAGCGCCACGTTGAGCGAGCGGATGCCCCCGCCCACGGGCGTGGTGAGCGGCCCCTTGATCGACACCACGTAGTCGCGCACGGCGTGCAGGGTTTCGTCGGGCAGCCACACATCGGGGCCGTAGACGCGGGTGGATTTTTCGCCCGCGTAGACCTCCATCCAGTGGATCTTGCGCTTGCCTTCGTAGGCCTTGGCCACGGCCGCGTCCACCACCTTGAGCATCACGGGCGTGATGTCCATGCCCGTGCCGTCGCCCTCGATGTAGGGGATGATGGGCTGGTCCGGCACGTTCAAGGACATGTCGGCATTCACCGTGATCTTCCGGCCTTCGGCGGGTACCTTGATGTGCTGGTAGCTGGTCATGCGCGGGAATCTCCGAGGTAACGCAAAAAGGTCTGAAATTCAGGCGGCAAACGCCTGAAAGGCCCGAAATCGAGGAAATTTTACCGACAAAATAGAGGGGCTCTTTCTGTCAACGGCACACCGGAACGCGCCGTTGTGGAAGGGCAGCGCGGCAATTCGCGCCGCATACCAACCTCGGAACCTCGTCTAGGAAATGGCACATATGAAAAAACTCCTCGCTGTCCTGGCGGCCGGTCTGTTCACCGCTGGTGCGTTCGCACAGGCGCCTGCAGCCCCCGCCGCTCCCGCAGCCCCTGCCGTGACGGCTGCACCCGCCGCCGCGCCCGCGCCGGAAGCCAAGGCCCCCAAGGCCAAGGCCGCCAAGGCCCACAAGCAAGGCCACAAGAAGCACGCCAAGAAGCACTCCAAGAAGTCGGCAGCCTGAACGCCAGCCCGCGCCCCGGCAAGGGGTGCGCCAAAAGCCCGCAAAATACCTGCTGTTTTGCGGGCTTTCTGCCGTCTGGACCTTTTGTATGAAAAAACTTGCACTCCCTTTTCTTGCCGTCCTGCTCTGCGCAGGCGCCTGGGCCCAGGAAGGGCCCCAGATGCACCTGCAGCGCGTGGAACTCACCGCGGGCATGTACCGCATCGACACCCAGGTGGCCCTCTCGCCGCAGGAGCGCGAGACGGGCCTGATGTTCCGCAAGGAAATGCCCCAGCAGGAGGGCATGCTGTTCGTGTTCGAGCAGCCCGCCACGCAGTGCTTCTGGATGAAGAACACGCTGCTGCCGCTCACGGCGGCCTTCGTGGCCGATGACGGCACCATCGTCAACCTGGCCGACATGAAGCCCCAGACCGAGGATTCGCACTGCTCGGCCAAGCCCGTGCGCTACGTGCTGGAGATGAACCAGGGCTGGTTCGCCAAGCGCGGCTTCAAGGCGGGTACCAGGCTGGGCGGCGCGCCCTTCGCCAGCCGGTAGCGCTGACAGGCAAGCCCGGAGAAAAAAAGGCCGGCCACCCCACAGGGTGGCCGGCCTTTTGCTTGGCCTCCCGCGGTCAGGCGGCGATCGAGGTCAGCGCCGCGTTGAGCGTGGCGCTGGGGCGCATCACGGCATCGAGCTTGGCCAAGTCGGGCATGTAGTAGCCGCCGATGTCCACGGCCTTGCCCTGCACGGCATTGAGCTCGCCCACGATCTTCTGCTCGTTGTCGGCCAGTTGCTTGGCCAGGGGCGCGAACTTGGCGGCCAGTTCCTTGTCCTCGGTCTGCGCGGCCAGTTCCTGGGCCCAGTACAGCGCCAGGTAGAACTGGCTGCCGCGGTTGTCGAGCTGGCCGGTCTTGGGGCTGGGGTTCTTGTTGTTGTCGAGCAGCTTGCCGGTGGCGGCGTCCAGCGTCTTGGCGAGCAGCTTGGCGCGGGGGTTGTTGTTCTTCAGCCCCAGGTCCTCGAACGACACGGCCAGCGCCAGGAACTCGCCCAGCGAATCCCAGCGCAGGTGGTTTTCCTCCACGAGCTGCTGCACGTGCTTGGGCGCCGAGCCGCCCGCGCCCGTTTCATACATGCCGCCGCCGGCCATGAGCGGCACGATGGAGAGCATCTTGGCGCTGGTGCCCAGCTCCATGATGGGGAACAGGTCGGTCAGGTAGTCGCGCAGGATGTTGCCGGTGGCGCTGATGGTGTCCAGGCCGCGGACCACGCGCTCGAGCGTGTAGCGCATGGCGCGCACCTGGCTCATGATCTGGATGTCCAGGCCAGTGGTGTCGTGCTCGTGCAGGTACATCTTCACCTTGGTGATGAGTTCCTTCTCGTGCGGGCGGTAGGCGTCGAGCCAGAACACCACGGGCATGCCGGAGTTGCGCGCGCGGTTCACCGCCAGCTTCACCCAGTCGCGGATCGCGGCGTCCTTCACCTGGCACATGCGCCAGATGTCGCCCTGCTCCACGTTCTGCGACAGCAGCACTTCACCCGTGGCCAGGTCGGTGATGTTGGCCACGCCGTCCTCGGGGATCTCGAAGGTCTTGTCGTGGCTGCCGTATTCCTCGGCCTGCTGGGCCATCAGGCCCACGTTGGGCACCGTGCCCATGGTCTTGGGATCGAACGCGCCGTGCCACTTGCAGAAGTTGATCATCTCCTGGTAGATGCGGGCGAAGGTCGATTCGGGCATCACGGCCTTCACGTCCTTGAGGCGGCCGTCGGCGCCCCACATCTTGCCGCCGTTGCGGATCATGGCGGGCATGGAGGCGTCCACGATCACGTCATTGGGCGAGTGGAAGTTGGTGATGCCCTTGGCCGAATCGACCATGGCCAGCTCCGGGCGGTGCTCGTGGCAGGCGTGCAGGTCGCGCATCACTTCCTCGCGCTGGGCCGTGGGGAGCTGGGCGATCTTGTCGTACAGGTTCACCATGCCGTTGTTCACGTTCACGCCGAGTTCCTCGAACAGCTTGCCGTGCTTCTCGAAGGCTTCCTTGTAGAAGATCTTGACGCAGTGGCCGAACACGATGGGGTGCGAGACCTTCATCATCGTGGCCTTCACGTGCAGCGAGAACATCACGCCGGTCTTGCGCGCGTCCTCGATCTCCTTTTCATAGAAGGCCAGCAGGGCCTTCTTGCTCATGAACATGGAGTCGATCACCTCGCGGTCCAGCAGCGAGACCTTGGGCTTCAAGACGATGGTCTTGCCGCTCTTGGTGATGAGCTCCATCTTCACGTCGCGCGCGCGGTCCAGCGTCATGGACTTTTCGCCGTGGTAGAAGTCGCCCGCGTGCATGTGCGACACGTGCGAGCGCGAGGCCTGGCTCCACTCGGCCATGCTGTGCGGGTTCTTGCGCGCGTATTCCTTCACGGCC